>UEXL01000401.1_pt1 | contig 20396 bp, 28 predicted proteins | sample 1796671 | NCBI WGS metagenome assembly UEXL01 (sample SAMEA4772471, study PRJEB27181) | metagenome | reverse complement strand
AAATCATCGAGAAGGCCAGCCGGGTGGGCGGCACCTGGCGGGAGAACACCTACCCCGGCTGCGGTTGTGACGTGCCCTCCTCGCTGTACTCCTACTCCTTTGCCCCCAGCAGCCGCTGGAGCAACCTGTTTGCCAAGCAGCCGGAGATTCTGGATTACCTGGAGAACGTCAGCGACCAGTTCGGCATCACCCCGCTGATCGAGTTCAACAACGAGCTCAACCGCGCCGCCTGGGATAACGAAGCCCACCTGTGGCGGCTGGACACCAGCAGCGGTCAATACCTCTCACGCACCGTGGAATTCGCCACCGGCCCGATCACCGAATCGAAGATCCCGCCGATTCCGGGCCTGGACTCGTTCACCGGCGAGATGTTCCATTCCGCACGCTGGAACCACGACTACGATCTGACCGGCAAGCGCATTGCCGTCATCGGCACCGGCGCCTCGGCGATCCAGTTCGTGCCGCGTATCCAGCCCCTGGCCGGCGAGCTCCACGTGTTTCAGCGCACGGCCCCGTGGGTTTTGCCCAAGCCTGACCTGGCACTGGGTGACAGCGGGAAACAAACCATCGAACGCTTCCCGGTGATCCAGAGCACCTGGCGCAAGGCCGTTGCAAGCTCGCTGAACGTGATCAATTTCGGCCTGCGCAACCCGACGTTTCTCAAGCCTGTCAACGTGGCCGCCCGACAGCTGCCGAAACTGCAGATTCGTGATCCGCAGTTGCGCAAGGCAGTGACCCCGAACTACGACATCGGCTGTAAACGCCTGCTGTTCGCCAACGACTATTACGAGGCGCTGCAGGCAGACAACACCACCCTGATTCCCAGCGGGCTGGTGAAGGTGGAAGGCAACACGGTGATCGCCGCCAATGGCGAACGGCGGGAAGTGGATGTGATTATCTGGGGCACCGGCTTTGACGTGTCGCATCCGCCCATTGGCAACAAGGTGTTCAACGCCAACGGTGAACGCTGGGCAGACCTGTGGAAAGACAGCTCGCCGGAGGCCTATCTGGGCACCACGCTGGCAAACTCGCCGAACGCGTTCCTGATTCTGGGGCCCAACGTGCTGGTGTACGACTCGTTTATCCGCCTGGCGGAGGCGCAGCTCGACTACATCATCGACGGCCTGTGGAAAATCCGCGACAAGGGCATCAGCCGGCTGACGGTCAAGCCATCGGTACTGAAGCAGCACAACGAGCGGGTGCAGAAAAACCTGCAGACCACCGTGTTCAACGCCGGCGGCTGCAGCAGTTACTACCTGGACCAGAACGGCCGTAACTTCGCCGCCTGGCCCTGGTCACTGAACGCCCTCAAGCGCCGCCTGAACGCGTTCCGGCTGAAGGATTACGAGGTGGAATTCTCCGGGTCCAGCTTGTCCTGAGTACGCAGCTCGAAATCGCTGGCGTCGTGCCGTTCATGCAGCTGGCTTGACGGCTCGCCCCACGCCCGGTTGACCATGCGGCCCCGCTGCACGGCCGGGCGCTTGGCCAGCTCGTCGGTCCAGCGGATCACGTTGGTGTAGGTGTGGGCTTCCAGGAACTCGGCCGCTTCGTAGACCTTGTTCTTGACCAGCGCACCGTACCAGGGCCAGATCGCCATATCGGCAATGGTGTATTCATCACCGGCAATGTACGGGCGGTCCGCCAGCTGACGATCCAGCACATCCAGCTGACGCTTCACTTCCATGGTGTAGCGATTGATGGGGTATTCGTACTTTTCCGGCGCGTAGGCGTAAAAGTGGCCAAACCCGCCCCCCAGCATCGGCGCGCTGCCCATCTGCCAGAACAGCCAGTTCAGGCACTCGGCACGGCCAGCCGGATCCTTGGGCAGGAAGGCGCCGAATTTCTCGGCCAGATACAGCAGAATCGAACCGGACTCGAACAACCGGATCGGCGGGTTGGTGCTGTGGTCCATCATCGCCGGAATCTTGGAGTTCGGGTTCACCCCCACAAAGCCACTGCCGAACTGGTCGCCTTCAGTGATACGTACCAGGTAGGCATCGTATTCGGCGCCTTCAAAACCCAGCTCCAGCAGCTCCTCCAGCATCACCGTGACCTTCACCCCGTTGGGCGTGGCCAGGGAATACAGCTGCAACGGGTGCTTGCCAACCGGCAGCGCCTGATCGTGGGTGGGCCCGGCGATGGGGCGATTGATATTGGCAAAGGCCCCGCCACTGGCGGCGTCCCATTTCCAGACTTTCGGTGGGGTGTAGGTGTTATCGGCCATAATGAGTCCTGTCTGGTCAGCATGGATGGATGATCGCGTTGGGCGAATTACGAAGGGTCCTCACGACCCTTGTCCAGATCGTCTTTGGTGATCAGGACCACAACATACAACAGACCAAAGACAGGAACGATGGAAAACACGAAACCGATCACTCCTGCCAGTAGCGGGTTTTCGACTTTGCGACGCCCGAGGAAATAGCTCACCAGCCCGACAACAACCGCAAAAACAAACATCAACTGACCGACAACCACCAGATCCAGATTCATATCAGCGTTTCTCTTGAAGTATGTAACGAATGACGCATCGTCTCATTTTGCCGGCACCAGGCACATGCCTGGCTGCGCCAGCACAGATACCTTCGTCCCTTTTCCACGGTACCTTAGCAGTGTTTCGCGCTGTGTTGCTTGTGCCGCCATGGCAGCGCGCGTAGAAATTAAACGGTTACCTGCACTGCGACTGAAGGAGCCGCTTATCCGCACCCTGACCCGTATATCCATCAGCCTGCTCATCGCGTGGGCGGCTCCGGCCAACGCCAGTGAGCTGGGCTACGAGGCTTACCTGGACTCCGACAAGCGGATCAAGTGCCTGTACGGTTACGTCGCCGGAAAAACCGGCAACCACGAAGCCGCTATCCGCATTTTCGAAGACTGCATCCGGCGCTGGAATGACGTTTACTCGATGATCTGGCTGGCGCAGATGTACGAATCCGGCAGCGGCGTGCAAAAGGATCAGGCCTACGCCACCGCGCTTATGAAGCGCGGCGCGGAGCTGGACGACGCGGCGGATTACTCGTCCATGGCCCGCTACCACTACGGCAAAGCCCTGTACTTCGGACTCGGCACCGAGATGAACCGGGCCGAAGGCGTGAAGTGGCTCAAGCGCGCCGCCGCTCAGGGCAATTCCGCGGCGCAGAGTTTCCTGGATGACATCAACGCCGATTGAGCTACGGAAATCCTCCTCACGCCCGCCAGCTGGGCGCAACGCTCAGCCTGTTCTGCGCGGTCCCACAGCCGACATGCCTGGATTTGTTCTACCAGATTCCGGAATGGCATTGAAGATCAACAGGCTGTATCTTGAATGCCAATCAGCGATGAGATTCATCGGGCCATCAGCCGGCCCCACAGGAGATTGCCTTGGCCCGTAACAAACGCCACCTGGAACCGAAGGTTAAAAAAGAAGAGATCGAGCTGGTGGCCATGGCGCTGCTGCAGGAAAAGGGCTACGACAACACCTCCATGGCGGAAATCGCCAGAAGCGCGGGTGTGGCTGCCAATACCATTTACTGGTACTTCGAAAACAAGGACCACGTGCTGATTGCGGTGCTGAACCGGGTGGTGTCTCACGCCATGGAGGAGGTGATCACGCAGCGGCGCACCGTCAGCATGGTACAGGTGCTGGTCGTTGCCCAGGTGGAGAGCCCGGGTTCGTGCCGATGACCTGATGTCCACGCCGCCCGCGGCGCCACTCCCAGAAGTGCAAGCCTGGCGTGGACGAATTCCAGCGGGATGGTGGAGCAACTCTCGGTATCCGAACTGATCAGCGCCGGGGTGGGCCCGGAAGAAGCGCAACTGGATGCCAAACTGCTGATCTACGTGATCGAGGGCCTGCTTGCACACCCGCACAAGTTGCAGGAACGGGAACAGATTATTGATCAGGCGCTCAAGCGTATTTTTGCCTGATCAGCCGGTATGCTGCAGCGCCTGCACTGATCAGGCGGCGGGCCTCAGGCCCCGCCTTCCTTGAACGGATTCATCCGCTTGCCGAGCTGATATTGCCACTTTACCGGCAGCGGACGCACGCTGCTGGCTACCAGCTTGTTCACGGCGCCCGGAACGCACACAGGCTTGCCCCTCATCACCGCGTCCCAGCCTTCTTGCACCACTTCCTCTGCGTCCTGCCAGAGCATGCCGGGCAGCTTGTCAGCAATATCGCGGGTGCCCATGGTGTCGTGAAATTCACTGCGCGTAAAACCGGGGCACAGCGCGGTAACGTGCACACCCTGCGGTTTCAGTTCCATATCCAGTGATTGCGAAATGTCGAGCACATAGCGCTTGATACCGGTGTACAGCAAACTCTCGCCCGGCGGGGAAAACGCCGCGAGGGAAGAGAGGTTGACGATGCGACCCCAGCCACCGGCCAGCATCCCCGGCAGCACGCGATGACAGAGCTCTGTAACGGCCGTGACCATCAGCTGAATCTCGGCGGCGAGCTTGGGCCAGGGTGTATCGGCGAATGCCGTTTTTCCGGAAAGGCCCGCATTGTTGATCAGCACATCGATGGCGATGCCCCGGCTTTCTGCGAACGCCATGATGGACGCCGGCGCGGCGGGATCGTTGAGGTCGGCGGCAAATACATCGCAGCGCACACCATGCTGTGCACTGAGTTCAGCGGCCAGCTCCTTCAGGCGCTCCTCACGACGCGCGACCAGCAGCAGCGAGTAACCGTTAGCGGCGAGGTGGCGGGCAAAGGCGGCACCGATGCCGGCGGAAGCGCCGGTGACCAGCGCGGTATGATTGGTTGTCGTCATAGAGTCCTCAATTCGTAAAAAGCGCGGGAAGGTCGCGCGGTCCCATTTCAAAGTTGTCACGCTCGCGACCGATGTCACCACGGTACTGCGCGACCGGGCCCTCCAACACGAAGGGACAGGGGGTATGGCGCTGGGCTTCAGTGAAGCCATAAGTGCCCATACCGAGATAGAGCTCCGGAGCAACACGCCGCACCTCATCCACCATGTGAAGGGTGCCGCACAACGAGTGAAAGTAGCGATAGACGAGCTGGTACGCCGGCCGGCCATCGAAGCGTGAAGGGGCGACCAGGGTCAGCATCGGATACCGCTGCACAACACGACGACCTTGCTGAAACGTGTTGTAGCCGCGCCCGGTTTCACTATCGACCGGGCGAAAGGCCTTGCACAGCCAGGATTGCAGCGGGTTATCCAACGCGGCCCGACCGACCACCGTCATAAGCCAAAATTTCTGGGCCAGCAGGCTCGCCGAATATTCCCCATGCATTTCCGCAATATCAGGCGCGTCCAATGTGGCAAACAGTTGAAGCAGCTCGCCTGTCGAAAGCTGACGCAAGGCTTCCGCCGATGTGACCGCGCTCATAACGCCTCCCACTATTGTGTTGAATATCATTCAATACAATAGTAAAACGAATGTTGAACGGTATTCAACAAAAGTTTTCATTCAATTGGTGAGTTTCAGCCGACGCCGTGGCAGATGATCGAATCTTCTTGTAACTGATAGACTGCCACCAACCAACGCCAGACACAGAGGCTATCCATGACGCCAGACCGCCTGCGCACCCTGGTCGTAACCGGCAGCGACTTTTCACCCTGGCTCCCGGCCGTAGCCGAGCTGCGCATTCGGGTGTTTCGCGACTTCCCCTACCTCTACGACGGCTCACTGGCGTACGAGCGCCGTTATCTGCAGACCTACGTGGACTCCGACACCTCGGTGTGCGTGTTGGCGTTGGATGGCGACCGGGTGATCGGCGCCTCCACCGGCCTGGCCATGACCGACGAAACCGAGGAATTCCGCCAGCCGCTGGTGGCGGCCGGGCTGGATACCGAGTCGGTGTTTTACTGCGCCGAGTCCGTGCTGCTTCCGGACTTCCGCGGCCATGGCCTGTATCGCACCTTCTTCGAGGCGCGGGAAGCTCGCGCCCGCCAGCTGGGCAAAACCCTCAGCGTGTTCTGCGCGGTCCAGCGGCCAGACGACCACCCACGGAAGCCGGAGCACTACCAGCCCCTCGATCCGGTCTGGCAGCGCTTCGGTTATCAGCCCATGCCGGAGGTTCACGCGGCCTTTCCCTGGAAAGACCTCGACCAGTCAGTGGAGACGGAGAAATCGCTGATGTTTTATCGGAAGGATCTGGGCGGTTAAAGGCACTGGCGTTCCTGGGCAGGGAAAGTGCCGCGAGGGAGGAGAGGTTGACGGTTGGGGGCAACCCCACCCTCGTCACTCCACGATGATGAGCAGCGACACCGGCAATTGCGTATCCGGGTGGACCGGTTCCACCAGATCGATCACCGAATACCCACACCCACGCAATAAGGTCAGCCACGAACCCAGAGTGCGGAAGTACCAGGGCATGGGTTGCCATACACCCTGAAAGCTCCGGAAATCCTCCTCACGCCAGCCATCACAATAGCGGCCGCCTGCGGACCAGGGGTGTAGGGTCTGAATGACCAGTTTTCCCCGCGGCGCGAGAAGCTGCCGAAGCGTTTGCAACAAGACCGACACTTCTTCGTGGAGTATCGCGAAGTTGGCCGATATCACACCGAAGCGGCAGCCTATCTCGTCAGCCTTGTCCGCCAACTCCTCATAAGTGCAAACGTGAAAAGGTACCACCGCCGGAGGACCGGGCTGCCTCGATCAGCCTGGGCGAGCCATCGATACCGACGCCTTCCACACCATGCTTCGCCAGTGCCCGCACCAGCCAGCCTTCCCCGCACCCCAGGTCGAGCACTCGCCCGGGTTGTTGTGCAAGCACCGCCTCGACGATGGCCCGATCCGTCACCCGCCGGCGGCTTTCGATACCGCCGCCACGCACCGCGGCGGTCCAGGCATCGGCATTCGAGACCCAGCTTTGCGCCAGATCGGCAGGATGATCAGTATTCTGGCTCATACAAGTGCCCCAAGTGCCCTGCACTGTCAGCTTATAAATTCAGACATCGCCAATTCACCGGCAGAACCACCCGCAAGGCCAGCCTTTACCCCCGTCCTGTTCCGCTCCGGGTGATTCTGGCTTGCCTTGACCTGACCGGTGAGCGTTTCAATGTTGATCTCGATACCGACAATGGCTTTCACCAGGCGACTGGTGAACTCGGCGGGCGCATCATCGACAGACCATGGATGGTCTCGACCGGACTCGTGAAGGTCGGTTAACTGATGAAGATGCTCTTGCAGCCAAACGTGATCCTGAAAGACAGAACCCTTGCCTTGTGCATGGACAGCCAGATAATTCCTCGTTGGAACAACCCGCCCCGTTTCCGCTTTGGTTTCATACCAGGGACGGTGACACATAGGCATTCGGCCCCTGAAAAATCGCAAGAACCGAAGCGCCGTTCTCAATTCGTTGCCAAACCGGATTCACGCGCGCCACATGGCATCTCAGCGTTCCCAGTGGCTGGTCTTCGCTGCAACTGAAATGAAAGGGCAGGTGATTCGCATCGATGCCGTCACTGTCAGCAACCACCAGAACACCAAAACTGTATTCCCTGATGTACTGCTGAAGTTTGACCCGGTTTTCTTCTTTAAAGTGGCTGGGAACTAGCATTTCTCTATCTCTCTCGGGGGATATTGGCGCAGATAGCGCCCGGCTCACACGCCGGTTTAAGGCCACGAAGCGGCGACAAGGCAGTCCGGTTCCGGGCCAGGCCGGCCCGGTATGTACCGGAACGATTGGTTAAGCTGCTTCGAAATCCAGGGGATGAATACCATCCAAATTAACCGTGCTGTGGGCCACCCAGAGATCATATATACCTTGCATCGCCAACCAGCTCTCAGGGGTGCGCCCGAGAACCTTGGATAGCCGCAGAGACATTTCCGGGCTGATACCACTCTCCCCTTTGAGCAGTCGGGACAAAGTGGAAGGTGAAACGCCCAGACTGGAAGCAAGCTGGCGGGAACTGATTCCGAAAGGCGTCAGGTACACCTCCCGAATGAATTCTCCGGGATGCGGCGGATTATGCATAGCCATTAGTGATAATCCTCATAATCAAGTATGAAGGCGTTGCTGTCCCGAAACTCGAACGTCACGCGCCAGTTTCCGTTTACCCAAAGACTGTATGCCAGCCGTGCTGCCGGTCGAGTAAAACCGTTTCAGTCCTTTGTGACGGAATGATTTAATCATGAGGCAATTGTAGCGTATTGCGTATTGCGCATCGCGCATCGCGCAACAAAAGAACTTAACTCCCCGCCTACGCGCCGCTTTAGACCCACCAAGCGGCGTAAACTCGACCGCCGTGCAGCCGATTATTAGGCATTTTCAGAATTCAGAAAACGGCCAACAACCGTGGGCTAACCGCTTGCATGCGCAGCACCATGCGCATAAAGTCGAGCTGTGCATTAAAAATCGACCCGGAGGCCCTCATGGCCGAACTCTACGATTCAGCCGCCCCCAAAAAAGCAGCGAACCTCTCAATCAACAGCGATCTGCTGCATAAAACCCGGGAGCTCAACATTAACTTGTCTGCCACCCTGGAGCGGGCTCTGAAAGAAGAGCTTTCGAAACGCGAAGCCGCACAATGGGTTGAAGACAACCGCGCGGCGATAAAGAGTTACAACGATTTCGTCGAACAACATGGATGCTTCGGCGACGAGTTCAGGGAGTTCTGATGGCGCAGTTCGATGTGTATCCCAACCCGAGCAAAAGCAGCAAGGCTCACTACCCCTACCTTGTGGATATTCAGAACAGCCTCCTGAGCGATTTGGCCACTCGCATTGTTATCCCTTTGGGTAAACGTTCGGCCTTCGGTGGCGACGCCATGCAAGGACTTACTCCGGAAATCAGCTTTGCCGATCAGGAGCTGTTGCTGTTAACCCCGCAAATTTCCGCCGTGCCTGACAAACATCTCAAGAGCCCCATTGGTTCCCTCTCACATTTCAGAGATCAGATTGTTGGAGCTCTGGACCTGGCTATCACCGGTGTTTAACGCGGCCCTTTGCGGCAATTCAGGAGCCGCGAAGCGGTGGAAAAATAGTCCGGCTACAGCGGCTGGTTACGCACTATTCGTAATGGCTCCAGAGCCTGAGAACTTTCACCACTTTCTCGTCTTCGAGCACCTGGTAGACCAGGCGATGCTGGATATTGATGCGGCGTGAACAGGCCCCCGCAAGATCACCAATGAGCTTCTCAAACGGAGGCGGCTTGCGGTGTGGGTCTTCCGCTATCAGCGCTAACAATTCCTGGGCTTTTGGTTTGAGGCCGCTGGAGGCCAACTTCTTTGCATCTTTCTGGGCTTGCTTGGTGTAAACCAACTTCCATGTCACCAGTCCAGCTCCTCATCGCATTCATCCGCGGGGGTATCCATCCCCTCACGAACAGACTCCCGCATACCGGGTACAGAGAGCAGGTAAAGTGTTTCCTGAATGGCAGACCAGTCTTCCTCGGAAACCAGGACGGCCTTGTTCCGCTTACCCAGAATAACGATTGGTTGGTGGGATTCAGCGGTCTCGTCAATCAACCGATAAAGGTTGCTGCGCGCCTCAGTTGCTGTGATTCCGGTCATGACGCACCTCTTGCGTGTTCAAACTTTCATCAAGTGTACGCTTATTCGTACGTACGTCAATACGAACGCTTTGCATGACGCGTGGCTTTGCAGCGTGCCGTAGCGCAGATTCAACCGATGGGCGTCCCGGGGATGTTTTTCAGAAGCTCGGCGCTGGTGGGGTACTTCTCAAGCAGTTCAACCAGCTTTTTTGTGCCCTCCAGCGGTTTGAGACCGCTAAGCGCCCGGCGCAACGCTCTTATTTTGTCCAGATCTTTCGGATCCAACAGCAGCTCTTCACGGCGTGTACTGCTTTTCGAAATGTCCAGCGCGGGGAAGATTCGCTGATTCGCAACGTCTCTTGATAAAACCAGCTCCATGTTCCCCGTGCCCTTGAATTCCTCAAAGATAACCTGGTCCATACGGCTGCCGGTATCAACCAGAACGGTTGCCAGAATGGTCAGCGAGCCGCCATTCTCCAGGTTTCGTGCAGAGCCAAACAACCGCCGCGGGATCTCCATCGCTCGCGCATCAACCCCGCCAGACATGGTACGACCGCTGCTCTTTCGCTCCGCGTTGTGCACACGCGCAAGCCTCGTGAGGGAATCAATCACAATCATCACGTTGTGACCCTCGCCCGCTTGTTGGCGCGCGGTATCAAGAAGCTCATCGGCAACGCGAGCGTGATGGGCATAGCTTTCATCCGAAGAAGACGCGTGAACCTCAGCCGGAACGCTACGCTTGAAATCCGTCACCTCTTCGGGTCGCTCATCGATCAATAACGCGTACAGTTTTATGTCGGGGTACGCCTTTCCCACCGCCTGGCAAATATCTTTTAACATCGTCGACTTGCCAGACCCCGGCGGTGCAACGATCAAACCCCGCTGCCCCATTCCGATCGGCGTGATCAAATCCATCGCGCGCACCGTGAGTTTTTCTGAACCTGACTCCAGGCGGATCCCCGGCGCTGGATTGATAGCCACACCGTTTAAAAAACGTTTTTGTGGATCAGCCTCATCTTCCACCTCAACCATCGCTTCGGCTTCCTTAGCCACTGGTTTGGCGTCTTTAATTGGTTTCCGGGCTAAGCCTAATGTCTTTCTCGTCATAGCGGTTTGTCACTCTTCATCGCCCGATGGAAACCGATCATAAGGCTTTAGTGTACTGAGGTGAGGAACCCATGTTTGGCGCTCGGCAGTTTGAATCTGGACCGTGGGAGGTAGCAGGTTCGGGTTATCGAGAGTGGCTGTCTGAACCCTGAATCCGTGAGTTCAACCGGCTGAAACTGTATCCAAAGCCTGCAATAACAAAGCCTTGGGCGATATAATAGCACCTGACATCCATTCACCCAGTCAGTGCATTTAGCTCATGCGTACTTTCACTCTCCAGCAATCCCGAACCGAAGTCTATACACCCCACGGCGGACTGGCCCTGGTGGGCCACTGCCTGAACCGGCACACGTCGCTGATCAAAACCGCTCGCACAGTCGTCAAGCGGCACGGTATTCCAAACATTGAGCTGATCCGCACCTACCTGGGCCTGATCACGCTGGGCAAGAGCGATTTCGAGGCGGCCGAGCCGGTACGAACAGATCCGTTCTTCAAATCGGCGATGGGCATCAAGCAGTCGCCATCTTCAGCCCGTTTGCGCCAGCGATTTGATGAAGATGCCCAAGCCCTGACGCCATTGCTGGAGGATGCCAGCGTTGAATTTCTTCAGTCCGTCGAAGCGCCGGTGTCACCACTGGCGATGGGCCATGTTGCCCTGGATATGGATGTCTTTCCCATGGACAACAGCCAGACCCATAAAGAGGGTGTCAGCTACACCTACAAGGGTTACGACGGCTATGCACCCATTGCCGCGTATCTGGGCCAGGAAGGCTGGTGCCTGGGTTGCGAGCTACGCCCTGGCAGCCAGCACGCCAATAACGGTTTTCTGGATACCCTCAAACGGGTTTTGCCCGGGCCCGGTCACTGACGGACAAGCCCATCCTGCTGCGTCTGGACAGTGCACACGATGCCCGTGACAATCGCGACTTCCTGCGCGAGCAGGACCAGATCGACTTCCTGATCAAGTGGAACCCTCGCAAGCAGGATCCCTTGGCTTGGGCAAACAAGGCCCAGGCCAAGGAAGTCTGGTCGCTGGACCGCGACGGCAAGATGGAAGCGGTTCTGTCAGAAGACCTTCCCGATGAACCCGGCCTGCGTCGCATCGTCAAGGTCACCGTTCGCACCAGCGATGCCTCCGGTCAGCTGTACCTGGAGCCAGAAGTTAGCATCGAAGGCTGGATTACTTCCTTACCAGCCGACGTGGCCAGTGACCAACAAGTCATGGCGCTGTACAGCGACCATGCCACCAGTGAACAATTTCACAGCGAGTTCAAGACCGACCTGGACCTGGAGCGCCTGCCCTCCGGCAAGTTCGACACCAACAACCTGGTCATGGCCTTCGCCACCATGGGTTACAACGTGCTGCGCTGGATGGGCCTGAGACTGACCGCCCCAGATGCGCCAGTGCGCCATCCGGCCAAGCGCCGCCGCCTGAGAACGGTGATGCAGGAACTGATGACCATGGCCTGCCGCCTGGTGCACAGCGGCCGGCAGTGGATTCTGCGCTTTGGTCGGCACTGTCCGGGCTTTGCCGTTTACCGCGACCTCTATGGAAGCCTTGCCGCCTCCGGTTAAGCAAGTCCGACAACAGCCGCTACCTTAAAGCCACCCGGAAAACCAGCCCGGGGCAACCCGCTATTGCCTGACGACCAGAAGTTGATCAAAACGCGCCCAAATTTGGCCGCTGATCGACGTCAGACTGCACGTTCCGGCATTATCAACCTGCTTTTGACCAAGTGATGGCTCCCCGTTAGCGCCGATGGCGCTTTGCGGAGTATACTGGCCTGCAAAGTCACTGATTCAGGTGAACGTCAATAAGACCCGGCAAATTTTCGGCATTTCGGTAGAACAGCCCTGTGCCACACTCTGGACAGAACGAACGCATAGCAGCACCAGATGAATTGATTGTCTTCGGCAAACCAGCTATGACCTTGACCGATGATTCCGGAAACATGGCCCATGCAACCAGGGGTGCGCCAGCGCTGCGTTGGCAATCCCTGCAATGACAGACTGCCACCAAATTTGGGCTGCCTGTAATGTCGTATTTAATCGATCCACACATGCATTGACCAGTTTGGCTCATTGCCATTCCCTCGCAAAATGAATAGTGATGTTCTTCTTGTTCAGTGACGCATAACGCCAATATTAAGCGGTGCAAGATCAGCCGGTTTGGAGCCGCAAAGCGGCGGAAAATCGGTCGCTGTGCAGCCGATTGTTAACTGTTCATGCTCAACGTCAACGGTACGTGGTCACTTATTGAAATCCACTCGTCGTGCTGACCGACCTGCAAATCACATTCTTCTGAAAAGTCTGACGAGGTGAAAACGTAGTCAATGTGATAGGCCTTCTCGCGGTTCCGCTGCAAGAAAAAATGTTGGACTGGTCTCATTGCCCTGTTCTTCCTCGAAGACTCGATGATACTGGCTCTTAAAACCCATCTCGCGGAGCTCAGCAACTACGTCTGAGTGATTCCACCAGCGGTCCGGCTTATCCCAGCGCACATTGCTATTAAAATCGCCGAGAATAACTGTCTTTGGCCCGCTAAGATCGTCACGGTGAATCTGAAGATACTTCCAGAATTGCCCCATGTAGCCAAATGCTTCTTCATTGCGCCCCTTCGTCCAGACGGCCAGCACGGTGAAATCTCTATTGATGGTAAAAGGAAGAAAAAGCCTGAGATCTTCCGTGCTCCAATTCAGTGTTTCACTTTTGCTGAACAGCCCAGGGACCGAAAATCTGCCACTCCAATCTAACTTTTCAACTCGATGACCGTTTCGGGGAAAAATGCCGATGCCACGATTTTTTGACTCCCCCACCCAAAGGTAAGAGCCGGCCCACTCTCTATATGCAGGGGTCGATAGCGCAGGGTCTTCACACTCCTGAACCACCAAGACATCAGCTCGCAAGCTGTCTGCTTCTGCAAGCTTTCGTCTAAGTGCTCCATTACAGTTCCAGGTTACAACTTTCATAGATAGAGACAGTTAACGCTAGCAGCATGCGCGCCGACGGAATGAAGTCAAAGGCGCAATGTGGTGGACGTCGCGTCGCAGTGCCTGCGCTAGTTAGTGATCCTTGGGAGTGGATAGCAGTGGGTAAAGGCCGTAGAGAAATAAAGAAAAAGGTATAATAATTAGATACTTGAAGTAAAGTCCAATGATTGAGCAGGCCTCTTTGTCAATAATATATCCGTTATACCTTTCGCAGCCAATCTCCAAATAGTAAACAGCACCCTCAGAAAGAACATACATTAGCCCATGGGAATTATAGAGTCGCCAATCGAGCATCAGAAGGAGCAGGACTAACAACATCACTGATCCGACAATAATCAACTTACCTTGCGGTCGAGACAATTGATTCAAAACATTACCTAACCCAAATTATAAGTTTAAAAATATCGACGGATTTAACCATCGGTCGTCACTACCTCAAGCCGTGAACACCATTACTAACGCCGCTCAGCACGCGCGGCTACGAAATGGAGGCGAAGCCGGAATGTAGTAGCCGTCGCCGTGACTGGCCTTGTTATCCGCTTAACCGTTTGGTTCATATACTTCTTCAAAACCATGCTCAGGTATCCAGGTCTCGTATTGGTTCGATTTTCCAAGATTACGGACGACGAGATAGCCTGGAAAAATACGGCCACTGCTAGGTGGTGGCTTCATTGTTCTAGATGAGCTCAGCTTGTCGAAGCGATGCTGGTATTCTCGGTTGGAGATGGGCATTGCTTTCACCCTTGAGCCATATCTCTCAGTAGTTTCCGGATCGATAGAGACATAGTCGTCCATGGCGTTCGAGTCCATGAATTTTTTACTAAATTCGTATCCCATGCTGCTTCCTAAAATGCGCATAACGCCGAGCTGAGCGGCGGGCTTGGAGCGGAGCGGGAAAGCCCGTCCGGCGGAGGCCCGACCAGGGCCGGAGCGAACTCGAGCGACTTGTTACGCATAACCACGCGACTCTTGGACTTGCGCATCGCAATCTTGATGTATAAGGCGGGTATTTTCCCGCGTATAACCATCCACCGCACGATATCGATCTAGCACGACATACTTCTCAGGCAACGACTTCCCACAAATTGCGCAACGATTGTCCTGCTCGGCTCGCTTTTGCTCCTTGAGCTTCCTGCGTCGCATGGGTTTGCCGCGCTCATCGTATGTGAGCTCTTTGTATATTTTTTCGCCTATATGCGAACAACAGCTCCTGATCTCCGTCCGCCAGGTCCTCTAGGCGCTCGCGGATCTCCTCCAAGACACGATTAGCCGACTCAAGCTCCTGATCCGTTAGCTGCCTATTCGCCACTACCCCTCCATATCTGCGTAACAGTTGTATATGAGTCTGAATGATCACTTTTCCCCTGACTCATATCTCAATCCAACAATCCTCCTAAACTAGGCAGAAAACCCAACTATGTCAATTAGTTCCATTATTACCTCAGGAAACAGGACCGAAGAGAAACGATCACCGCAACTCATATCACGTCTCGGAGTGACCCCGCTAACCCAATGAAACCAGTACTAATTTCAGAGATTAGCAGAAACAGCCCCAGTTCATGGTCGCAATGATCGTTTTTCCAGCCTTTTGTCGGCTGACTCTAACGTTCAGGCAGAAGATTGAGAGGTAGCAGCCGCCGAGGCCGGCGTCGTGGCTTTCGGCACATAAGGGCGCACATCCCAGCAGAAGTAGCGTTTCAGTACGCTGTTGGCTTCGGGCTCTTTCTGGCGCCAGCCGTACACGTTGGGTTTGCTGGTTTCGATGGCCAGGGTGCCGAACACCAGCCAGTCGTAGATCGCCAGGGTGGAGGTGACGTTGCGGGCGGAGTTGGGGCCGCGGGCGTGGTGGTGGTGATGGTGCTGGGTCGGGAACACCAGGATATGGGCCAGTGCCCACATGGTTTTGCGTACCCAGGCCCAGCGGTGGTTGTGGAAATACAGGTCGTAGTTCCAGTTCACGTGGGTGTGGGCGGCCCACAGGCCTTTGAAGGCGGTGCCAATCACGAACACTTCCACCAGCCCCAGGTACAGGCACAACAGCTGCAAGGTGTAATTGGGCATGATCAGCCACCAGGCCCAGCCGTTGACGAAGGTCTGGGTGACGGTGAGCTGGCCTTTGTTGTCCAGGCCGCCGGACATGTGGTGCGGGCGGTGGTTCATCTTGTAGAACGCCTGCACCCATTGCAGCACCCGGTTGTTGGGGCGGCGGCGGTGGGCAAACAGGTGGAAGCTGCCGTGAATGAATTCTTCCACACAGAAAAACACGATCAGCGTGGGCCAGAAATAGGCCTGCTCCAGCCACGCCAGCGATCCGGCGCTGCCGGGAATCAGCGTGGACAGGCCCAGGGTGAGCAACAGCAGCACCAGCGGTCGCTGCACCGCCACCATCATGAAGGTGGCGAGGAAGGCCATGCGCCAGTCCTGTTGGTTTTTGCGGCCATCCCGGGTACGGCCACTGATCACCTCCCACAGGGCGGTGATCACGATGAATGCCGTCACCAGCATCGTCAGTTTTTGATCGTCCATTGTTGTTTTCCCCACGAGGGTTGTTTGGATGTTATGACGGTACGGCGCGCTGGTATATTTTTCTAATCAAACTTTGGTATAAGTATTATCCATGAAACTGAATTTACGAAGCGTGGACCTCAATCTGCTGCCGGTGTTCGACGCCATCATGGAGGCCGGCCAACTGTCGCGGGCCGCTGAGGCGCTGGGCATGAGCCAGCCTGCCATCAGCGCGGCCCTGCAGCGCCTGCGCCATACCCTGGGGGATCCGCTGTTTGTGCGCACCCGCCAGGGCATGGTGCCCACCCCCCGCGCACGCGAGTTGCACGCCAGCCTCAGCCAACAGTTGGGCGCCCTGCGGGACACCCTGGACCCGGCCAACCGCTTTGTGCCGGCCACCAGCCAGCGCTGTTTTCGCGTGCTCAGCAACGATTATTTCGAGATGGTGGTGCTGCCGTCATTGCTGACGCGGATACGGCAGGAAGCGCCTAACGTGGTGGTGGAGGTGGCGCTGGCCGATGACAACATGCCCCGCAAGCTGGCAACCGCACGAGCAGACATCGCGGTGGATGCCTTCGCCACGGAGAACGATCAGTTACGGCGGCAGGTACTGCTGGAGGAGCGGCTGGTGGTGGTGGCGCGCCAGGGCCACCCGGTTATTCAGGGCAATTGCAGCAAGCAACAGTTCCTTGAGGCCGAGCACGTGGTGCTGCCGGACCGCAACCGCCGTCTGCCGCTGGATCAGATCCTCAATGAACCGGGCTGGCAGCGGCGCACCGGCGCCCGGGTCACCCAGTTTGCCAGCATGCTGGCCACCTGCGGCCGCTCCGATATGATCGCCACGGTGCCCGAACGCATGGCCCGCCAGTATGCCGGCGCCCTGGGTCTGCAGACGCTGGCGTTTCCGGCGACCATTCCGCCGCTGCCGGTCTACCTGCTGTGGGCGCCGGTGATGGACACCGACCCCGCCCATCAATGGTTCCGTCAGCGGCTGCTGGACAGCCTCACCGGCTGAGCGGCTACCACTCCAGCTGCGCGCCGGTCTGGTACTCGATCACCCGGGTTTCGAAGAAGTTCTTCTCCTTGCGCAGGGTGGCCTGCTCATCCAGCCAGGGTGAGACGTTCTTCGCCCCCCGGGAAGGGTTCGTCCATGCCCACGGTGCGGGCGCGGCGGTTGGCCACGAAGCGGAACTGCTCGCTGTGGTACTCGGCGGAATAGCCCAGGATGGGGTCCCGCAGGATGTAGTGGGCGTAGGCGCTTTCCGCCGCTTCCGATTCTTCCCACATCTGGCTGACGGCCTTGGGGTCGAGGCTGATGTTCTCCTCTCTTCCAAAATCTGGTTCACCACCTTCAGGCCGAAGGAGAAGTGCATGGCTTCGTCCCGCAGGATGTACTGCAGCTGTTCGCCGGTGCCCCGCATCAGGCCGCGGCGCTGCAGCGCGAAAATGGGGCTGAAGCCGTTGTAGAACCAGGTGCCTTCGAACACCGCCGCGAAGAACAGGTAGGACATGACGAATTCCTCCAGGTCGTCGCGGTTGCGCAGGTTCATGTCGGAACGCATGGCGGCGTCCAGGCGGCGGTTGGCCATCTGGATCTTGCCGTTGATGGCGGGCACCACGCGGTAGCGGTTGTAGATCTCGCTCTGGTCCAGGTTGAGGGTTTCGATGCAGTGCTGGTAGGCCCAGGTGTGCATGGCTTCCTCGTACACCTGGCGGGCCTGGTAGATCTGCAGTTCCGGTGCGCTCATTTTCTCCATCACCGCCAGGCCGATGTTGCGCATGGCCAGGATGTCGGAGGTGGTGAGGTAGGCCAGCACGTTCTCGTACACGTGCTTCTCCGGCGCGGTCAGGCGGTGGTGGTAGTCGTGGACGTCCTGGGCCATGTTGACGTCCAGCGGGGTCCAGTGGTTCTTGTTGGCGTTCATGAAGTACTCCCAGGCCCAGGGGTACTTGAACGGCGCCAGTTGGTTGATGTCGGTGTTGCCGTTGATCACCCGCTTGTCGTCGACGTTGACGGGGGCCGGGCCGCTTGTGGCGGCCGACTTGTTGGCGGTTTTCGGTTCGTCTTCCCAGTCCAGCATGGTTATGCCTCCCAAAGAAAAGTAAGTGGTTACTGACAGGCTTCGCAGTCCGGTTCGTCGATGCTGCACACCTGCGGCTGCGGCGCGGCGACCGGGGCGGATTTCTCGGCGCCGGTGGCGCCCAGGGAGCGCAGGTAGTAAGTGGTTTTCAGTCCCCGTTCCCAGGCCAGCTGATACAGCGCGTCCAGCTTCTTGCCGCTGGGTTCGGCCATGTACAGGTTCAGGCTCTGGGCCTGATCGAGCCATTTCTGACGCCGTGCGGCGGCTTCCACCAGCCAACGGGCGTCGATCTCGAACGCGGTGGCGTAGCGGGCTTTGAGTTCGTCGGGGATGCGGTCGATCTGCTGCACGCTGCCGTCGAAGTACTTGAGGTCGTTGACCATCACGTTGTCCCACAGGCCTTCGGCCTTGAGGTCGCGCACCAGCGAGGGATTGACCACGGTGAACTCGCCGGACAGGTTCGATTTCACGAACAGGTTCTGGTACGCCGGCTCAATGGACTGGGACACGCCGACAATGTTGGAGATGGTGGCCGTGGGCGCAATCGCCATGACGTTGCTGTTGCGCATGCCGTTCTTCGCGATCAGTTCCCGCACCGGGGTCCAGTCCAGGCGGGTGATGGTGTTCACCACCAGGTCGCCGTCGCGGCGGGCGTCCTTCAGCAAATTGATGGAATCGATGGGCAGAATGCCCTGGTGCCACAGGGAGCCTTCGTAGCTCTCGTAAACACCGCGTTCACCGGCCAGGGTGGCGGAAGCACGCAGGGCAAAATAGCTGAGCTGCTCCATGGCGACATCGGCAAACTCAACCGCTTCCGGGCTGGTGTAGGGCAGGCCCAGCTGGTAAAGCGCGTCCTGAAAGCCCATCAGGCCGAGGCCCACCGGGCGGTGTTTGAGGTTGGAATTGCGGGCCTGGGGCACGGCGTAGTAGTTGATGTCGATGACGTTATCGAGCATGCGCACGGCGGTGGTCACGGTGCGTTCCAGGCGCTGCACGTCCAGTTCGCCGTCGTGGATATGGGCGGCCAGGTTCACCGAGCCCAGGTTGCACACGGCGATTTCATCGGCGCTGGTGTTGAGGGGTGATCTCGGTACAGAGGTTGGAGCTGTGCACCACGCCTTTATGCTGCTGGGGCGAACGCAGGTTGCAGGGGTCCTTGAAGGTAATCCAGGGGTGGCCGGTCTCGAACAGCACGGTGAGCATCTTGCGCCACAGCTGTTTGGCGGGGATGGTCTTGAACAGGGTGATCTCGCCCTGCGCCGCCAGCGCCTCGTAATGCTTGTAGCGTTCGCGGAAGGCGTTGCCGACCAGGTCGTGCAGGTCCGGCACGTCGCTGGGGGAGAACAGGGTCCAGTCGCGGTCTTCGCGCATGCGCTCGATCAGCAGGTCCGGCAACCAGTTGGCGGTGTTCATGTCGTGGGTGCGGCGGCGCTCGTCGCCGGTGTTCTTGCGCAGCTCGAGGAATTCCTCGATGTCCAGGTGCCAGCTTTCCAGGTAGGCACACACACCGCGCCCTTGCGCTTGCCACCCTGGTTCACCGCCACGGCGGTGTCATTGACCACTTTCAGGAACGGCACTACGCCCTGGCTTTTGCCGTTGGTGCCCTTGATGTGGGAGCCCAGCGCACGTACTGGCGTCCAGTCGTTGCCCAGGCCGCCGGCCCATTTGGACAGCATGGCGTTGTCGCGGATGGCGCCGTAGATGTCTTCCAGATCATCGCCGACCGTCGTCAGGTAGCAGGACGACAGCTGGGAATGGCGGGTGCCGCTGTTAAACAGCGTGGGTGTGGATGCCATGTAGTCGAAGGATGACAACAGGTTGTAGAACTCGATGGCGCGCTCGTTGGGGTTGTCCTCTTTCAGCGCCAGGCCCATGGCGACGCGCATGAAGAATACCTGGGGCAGTTCCAGGCGGGCGCCGTGCCAGTGCAGGAAGTAGCGGTCGTACAGGGTCTGCAGGCCGAGGAAGCCGAACTGCAGGTCCTGTTCCGGCTTGATGGCCGCGCCCAGGCGTTCCAGGTCAAACCCTGCCATGGCCTCGTCCAGCAGTTCGTAGCCGATGCCGGCTTTGATAAAGGCGCTCAGGGCCTGGGGGTAGATCTCCGCCAGTGGCAGGCTGCGGGGCAGCTCCAGCGCCGTGGCATTTTCCAGTCGCAGCTGTTCCAGCAGCAGGCGGGCGGTGACCGCGCTGTAGTCGGGCTCCTGCTCGATGCGGCCGCGGGCGGTCATCACCAGTGCCGACAGCACGTCTTCCTCGGCGATGCCGTCATAG
>UEXL01001431.1_pt1 | contig 20439 bp, 52 predicted proteins | sample 1796671 | NCBI WGS metagenome assembly UEXL01 (sample SAMEA4772471, study PRJEB27181) | metagenome | reverse complement strand
AGTTCCTTGACAGATCACGATCGTCGGGATACATTACAGGAGTAAGGAGAGAAAATGAGCATTGACAAGTTGCGAAAATCCTTCGGTGATGCGTTCGTCCAGTTCTTGATGGACGAGGACTCAGTGTATAACTGGACTGGCTGTGAACTCGATCTGTCTTCGGATACCCAGCGTGAGGCTGTCCTGCTGGCACTACAAGACACCATCACGTTTTTGTCAACAAAAGGATTTGAAAGCTCCGATTGGCAATAAAATCCCTTGACAGATCACGATCGTCGGGATACATTACAGGAGTAAGGAGAGAACATGAGCGAACTGACCGACCAGCAAATCTTTGACCGCCTCGGGGTCATCAAGGGTTTGCCCACCTGCTCCCAGTGGGCACTGGGCTTTGCGGATAGCATCCGTGACCAGATCATCACGGGGCGAACCCTCTCTGACCGCCAGAAGGCAGCCTGCCGCAAGATTCTGGAAGAGAACAGCAAGGAAGCACAAGTACAACTTGCCAACTGGGCATCCGAATACAAAATGCACCACAAGAAAGAAGCAAACCAACTTGCTACCTATTACAAGCATCAGTCAGGTGGCTACTTTGGTGCGTTGGTCGCGTCTATTCTGGCTGATCAAGTTCCCCCACGGGGCAAGTATCTCAAAATGCGTAACAATAAGTTCGCAAAGAAGGTTCTTGCTGAGATTGAGCGCAAGCCTCGTTTCAGCACAGAAGACCACATCGAGCCAAACTCCAAGTTTCAGACCGGATATGCGTTCAAGCATCCTATGATGTCGGGTCGCAAGGGCGAATCTTACGTCTCAGGCGACGAAAAGAGCAACTTCAAGGCTCGTGGCGGCATCATCATCGACATTGACGACAAGATCCATTCTGCCGCAAAGGGCGCAAAGCGTTACCTTGTGTTGCCTTTTGGTTCTGCCAATACTTACTGGGTAGAAGAACGCTTCTTGAAGAAGAAGGCAAAGGTGAAGAAGTAAGGAGAACGAAGAATGACTGACGTTCTGTTATTTATGGTCAGCGCCATTGGGTTATGGCTTTTTGCTGTTTGCTTGCACGCACTTTTGGCGAGAGTACATTGAAGTAAGTCACCCCAATCGTTCCCGTCATTCTTATACCCAAGAAGACGGACAAAGTGGAAAATGACCCACAACCTCGCAAGATCAAGAAAAGGAGAAGAAATGAAATGGACTGCTATTTGTGTGAACCCGAACGGAGAGTTTTCGTTTGTGTTCTATTTTGTTGCTTCTCACAGCAAGAGGGACGCTTTCAAACACGCCCAGAATCAGACCTCTTTTGAGGTGATCGCGATCGTCCCCGGTGAACATCCTGTCTACGCCCCGTCTCTCGACGAGTGACATTTGATGACTTGAACTTTCAACGGAATCGGTTACCTTACAAGAGAACAAGGAGAACACATGCGCTGTAGCCACTGCCATCAACGAGGGCATAACAAACGAACCTGTCCGGTCCTGACCAAACAGATGAAGGTGCGCCATGACATTGACATCGAGGCGGGACATACCGACACATGGGCGATTCAAGAATACAGAGATCGTATCAGCCCAAAAGGTACAAAGAAAGGCACCCAGCAGTGTGGCTACTGTGGAGACTATGGACATACTCGCCGCAAGTGCGAAATGCTCCGAAAGGACAAGGAGTGGTTTGTTGTTCAGCACAATGCCCACTTGCGCGTGGCACATGACTACATTGTGTCAAGCCCTGTTGGTATTGGGTCGCTTTTCAGGTGGAAGAAGCAAGAATACAACTACAATACCGGCGAGTATGACACCAGCCACGAAATGTTGGTGCTTACTGGCTTCTCGGTGGCTCCAGTCGTCAAGCAGGATGGTTTCGCGATTCATGCTACTTTGCAGTGCCCAAGCACAGGCTAGGAGAAGACGGTCGACGTCCGTCAATATGTCCAAAACCCCGAATACGCGGTAAGATGGCGTAATGAGCCGACGCTCCTGTCTCCTACTCGTGGCGTTGTTCCCTCAGACTGGATTCAGAGTCAAAGTATCACTCTTGACACTGCAAGCCAACTTGATTATTTCAAGCGTGTTGGCAGAAAGTCGGACGATCACCGCGACTATGCTTTCAGAAGCATCGCTCGCACCCGCGAGATCATCAAAAAGTATCCTCCTTCTGCTGATGACCGATACGACCATCATGGTCGCGCCAAGGCAGAGTTGGCACAATACACGCCCGAACACAATCGTGTCAAGTTGTTCGAGGATTTCAAAAGTGGGCAGTAAGATCCGCTGCCCTGATCGCCCCTTGTTATCGCAGGGCGATCATCGCAGGTGCCGTCGTGGTGCGCTCTCTCGCCAAGCGCGACAAACAGAGACAAGATAAGAGTGGCGAAGATCCGCCACCGGGTTACATTACAGAGGTAACAGGGAGCCACGATGGGCGCAAAGTTTACGATTGTCCTCGACACGGATGACCCACAGGGTCTTCGTGACGCTTTGGAGATCGCAACCCTTCTCAATAAGAACCACCACTCAGTGCGGATTGGCCCAAAGGCAATATCGGAAAGATCGCACTTATCAAGTTGGTGCGCGATGTTGCCAGTTGGTGGAAGAGGAAAGAGGACTCCTCCTTCGTGACTGCAAGCGTTTCGTTGACGGAAAGTGGCAACTTTGGTGACACGCAATTAAGAGGTAGGAATGAAAAGCATTTACATTGGTTGCCTGTCCGCCACCGCATCCTTGATGCTCGGGCTCGTTGTTGACACTATGTGGGACGGCGATTGGGGCGCTTTTGAGGTCAAGTTTAACAACCAGTCAACAAGGGTGCCTTGAAGAATCTGACCCACTTTGTCGATCGTGCTGACCGCTGGCGCTCGTCTCAGGCTGTGACAATCAGTGATGACAAACCGCTTGCAAGATCTGGGCAACCGGTTACATTATAGGTGAGAGGGGCGCTCGTCGCTCCATCCGAAAGAAAATCAAAAAAACTACTTGACAACCGGGCTCAACCGGTTACATTACAAAGGTGAGAGGGATGGTCCCTCTCCGCACCACAAGCACCAAGGATTCGCATGGCTTTCGACTTCGCAACCTTCCTTTCCACCGTCCCCGCCATCCTTGACGCTCGCCTCCTGTCCTTGTCCGTGGTCGCCACGGTGTCGGCAAGTCCGAGGTGGTCTACAGATCGCCAAGCAGCGCGGTCTGCCCGTTGTCGAGCGGCGTGCCAGCCAGATGACTGAAGGCGACCTGCTCGGTCTGCCCGACACCACCGACCTTTCCGATGGTCGCAAGGCTACGACGTGGAACGCTCCTGACTGGCTGGTGACGGCTTGCACTGAGCCCGTGGTCCTCTTTCTCGATGAGGTTGACCGCGCCACGATGGAGGTCCGTCAGGGTCTCTTCGAGCTTACTGACTCCGCAAGATCAACGGGTGGCACCTGCACCCTGAGACCTTGATCGTCGCTGCCGTCAATGGCGGTGAGCACGGGTCACAGTACCAAGTCGGTGAGATGGACCCTGCCGAGCTTGACCGGTGGACCGTCTTCGATGTCGAGCCGTCCGTTGAAGACTGGCTCGCGTGGTCCTCTGGCAAGGTCGATGGTGTCCTGTGGGACTTCGTGAACGGCAACCGCACCTTGAGCACACCGACGACTACGAGCCCAACAAGGTCTACCCGTCGCGTCGGTAGCTGGGTGCGGTTCGCAAAGACCGTCGAGCCCCTGTCTCTGTTCGCTGAAGAAGCCGACCGAGACCTGCTTCTCAACCTTGCCACCGGTTTCGTTGGCTTTGAGGCTGCTGTCTCTCTTCGTGACTTTGTGCAGAAGTACGAGTATCAGGTCAGTATCGAAGACCTGCTGGATGCTGGTGACTTCGACAAGATCGAGAAGTGGGGCATCAACGACCACGCCGCCATGGTTGAGAAGATGGAGCACGCCTCCACTTTCGGTGAGACCCTGAGTGACTCGCAAGTTACCAACCTTGCGACGTGGTTCGTTACCATGCCTTCCGAGATCTGCATGAAGTTGTGGTCTGCAATCGGTGATGCCGAAGACGAAAAATGGCACCAACGCCATCCGTCTCCACAAGGCGACTGCTTCCGATGGCACCCGCGTTTCTGAGCACATGGTCAAGATCCTCCGTGGCTCCTGATTATGGAGCGCCGACTATATCTCGGTGACTTGGTTACCCCTGTCCGTGTACATCCTGCGTGCTTTCCAAGAGAAGCACGGATTTGGGGTGATTACTGAAATCTTGACCACGAACACCCCGACCGGAAATGTGATTTACGAGGTAAAGTTCGTAAAGTCTCTACAAGCATTTCGGTTCAGTTACGATGCTGTGAGGCGTTATGGCAAGATTGACAAGATCAAAGAAGGTGACCTCATTATACAGGACAAACAAAAAGCCCTACATTGTGTTGGAGATCAAAGATACCGAAAGAAAGTCTATGGCGCAGGACCATCAGGAAGCAACCGCAAAAACTTTTTGCTACTTGCTACAAATGGTCGACAAATGTGGCAAATTGACACATCACTGAAAGTAGAGTATTATCTGCCCGGTGACCGTTGGTTTGATGACATTCGTTGACAAAGATCGTTCCAGCCTTGACAATCAGGCTGGAGATTCTTTTTTGGCTAAATGTTGCTGTTTCTTTCTTTGGCTGGGCTTGGGTCACTGTTGATGCTTTGAGAAGAAATGAGTCTGTGCACGGAGTGTTAGATTGTTTCCGACAGCGTGCAGTTTGAGTTGTTCTACCTGGCCAAGTTTTGTTCTTTGTACGAACTCGGCTGGGATGAGCACAGTTTGGAACTTTTGATGCAATCGAGTTCTATCACGTCGCCTTCGCAGCCTTGACTATTTTGGGAGCATTCATTGACATTGTTGGCAAGGGTCTTTCTTGAGCCCCATCACGCCCGATGACATTCGTTGACAAGATCGTAGCCGTCCTGCCTTGACAACCGGGGCTGGGCGTGTTACATCAAGAGGGGGAAGCCTTGAAGCAATCTGAACTGAAAGCTGTTCTGGAAGACCACCACTTGTGGATTCAAAGCGACGGCAAGCAGGGTAAGCGGGCAAACCTTGAGGGTGCAAACCTTCAGGGTGCAAACCTTGAGGGTGCAAACCTTCAGGGTGCAAACCTTCATGGTGCAAACCTTCGGCTTGCAAACCTTCAAGATGCAAACCTTGACGCTGCAAACCTTCGGCTTGCAAACCTTGACGCTGCAAACCTTCGGGGTGCAAACCTTCAGGGGTGCAGACCTTGAGAGTGCAATCCTTGTGGATGCAAAGTTTACCACTAACTTTAAGAAGGTGGGATGGTTTGACCATGCAACCTTCTCTGAAGATCAGATCCCTTGGGTTGTTCTGCATCCAAGATATCCTGAATGGGCTGGCACCCTAAGGTGGGTGAAAGTCAAAGCTGACGCAGCGTGACATTCCATTACAAGATCGTAGCGGATCAGGGTTGACAGGTCCGCCACAGCAGGTTACATTACAAGAGTAACAAGGAGGCACCATGCCTGATAACAAGAAGCCCTTTGACCTCAACATGCATACAGCGCGACTCTTGATGAGAGAGCCCTTCTTTGCTGCTCTCTCGCGCCGCATCGACAAGATCTGCACCGACAGCATCCCCACCGCTGGCGTTCGTGTCAACCCTGACAGCGCACAGTTTGAGCTTTTCTACAACCCCAAGTTCATGGGTGCTTTGAAGGACGAGCACAAGTTGGGTGTTTTGATGCACGAGTTCTATCACATTGTCTTTGAGCATGTGACGACTCGTAAGCCAGAAGGCGGTATCAGGCGCATTGACAACATTGCGATGGACCTCGCGCAATCAACGGACTTTCCGAAATGCGCGGAAAGTTGCCCTGTGAGGCTGACCCTGGACCGCCCATCCGTGAAGGTGGCGAGCCAATGAAGGGCTGTTTGCCCGGTGAGGGCAAGTTTACGGAACTTCCGTCTGACCAGACTTACGAGTGGTACTTGGCTGCTCTGAAAAAGATGGAGGAAGAATCTGAGAAGAACGGTGAGGGATCTCCTTTTGGTGAGGCGGACGACTTCGATGTTCACGACGGCTTCGATGAGGGCGGCGGCAACGACGCAGCCAACGAGATCGCCAAAGAGCGTATGAAGGAGGCGATCCGCAAAGCAGCAGAAGAAGCCGACAAGGCTGGCTCTTGGGGCTCTGTGTCGTCGTCTATGCGAAAGACCATCAAGGAGCGGTTGGCTACCAAAGTTGACTGGAAGAAGATGCTCCGCTACTTTGTGCGCACAAGTCAGCGTGCTGACAAGCGCACAACCCCACGGAAGCTGAATAGGCGATTCCCGCGCATCCATCCCGGTAAGCGGGTGCGTCGTCAGGCAAAGATCGCCATTTCCATCGACCAGTCTGGTTCTGTGGATGATGGGATGCTCGCTGCGTTCTACTCTGAGTTGGACAACCTCGCACAGTTTGCCGAGTTTACCGTCATCCCGTTTGATACCCGTGTTGCCGAGGATAAGGTGTATGTGTGGAAGAAGGGTGAGCGCCGCAAGGCTGAGCGTGTTTTGCATGGTGGTACGGACTTTTGTGCGCCGACTCGGTATGTCAACGAGCGTAACTTCGACGGACACCTGATCTTGACCGACATGATGGCTCCTAAGCCAATCGCCAGCAAGTGTCAGCGTATGTGGATGTCAACCGCCGAATACACAGCCAATCCATACTTCACCACTTCCGAGGTCGTGGTGACGATTGACCGCAAGAGTTAGTCAAAAACTCCTGTTGGAGACTATTTAGTAGTAGATTGGTGGGACAGCGGTTTGCTCCCGTTTCCAACCTGTTTTTGGGATTACCACCTTTCTACTCATAGTCTAAACAGGAGACAAAGATGGAAAAGAAAACTTGTTCTGTTTGTGGGGCAGACAAAGACCTCACAAAAGAAAACTACGGATGGCGCAAGAGCCGAGCAGAAAAGGGACAGAACCCTTGGGTTTCGTTTTGTAAGCCTTGCCAGAATGCCAAGAGAAGGGCAAAGTATGACAAGAAACCAAAGAAGCCCAAAAGAATAAAACAAGAGATCTTGGTTTATGCGAAGGAATACAGAGAAAAGAACAAAGAACTGATAGCAAAGAAGAAAAAAGCCTACTATCAGCAAAACAAAGAAAAGATTGCCAAAAGGGATAAATCCTACTATCAGCAAAACAAAGAAAAGATCTTATCATACCAATCAACAGAACAATACAAAGCAAAGAGAAAGATAAGAAGAAAAGCCTACAAAAAAACGGCTGCTGCTTATCAAAGAAGAAAAAGACAAACAGACCCAGCGTTTAGGCTCCGTTGTGTCGTCTCCACAGCAGTCTGTAATGCCCTCAAAAAGCAAGGCAGCACCAAAGGTGGCTCAACTTTTTCTGCGCTCCCATACAGCCCACAAGACCTCGTAGAGCACCTTGAGCGCCAGTTTGACGAAAAGATGAACTGGGACAACTATGGAGAATACTGGCACGTTGACCACATTTACCCGCAATCACTTTTACCCTACTCTTCATTAGAAGAAGAAAACTTCCAGAAGTGTTGGGCGTTGGAAAACCTCCAACCTTTGGAAGCAATAGAAAACATAAAAAAGTCCAACAAGGTGCTGTGACATTCCGTGACAAAGATCGCAGCGGTTGACGCTTGACAGACTCGCCCCGGTCGGTTACATTACAGGAGTAAGGAGAGAAGATGATCACAATCAACGCCGCCTACCTGACCCCTGCTTCTATTCAGGGGCTACCTGATCCCTTTCAGGTGGAGTGGGTGCCGATTCCCCAGATCCGGCAGGCACAGCAGGAGCCCATCCACATTCATTTTGAAAACTTGGATCAGGCACTTCCACTTGTGAAGCATTTGATCGAAGCCTTCAATGATCCCATCAAGCAACCCTGCCGTTTTCCGAGGCTCCACCCTGACAGCGTTGTGACATTCTGAGACAAGGCGTGACAGGATCGGGGTGGCGCAGGTCGCCCCGGTCGGTTACATTACAGGAGTAAGGAGAGAGCAGAACAATGAAAGAAGGAACACTTGTCCACCATCCAGAATGGGGTAAAGGTCTGGTTCTTGAAAAGTTATGGACCGCCGATGCTTTTCCCCCCGGTGTGCTCGTCCTATGGAACAGACCCAAGACCATGAAGGGTGGCGGAAAGTTGACGAGGTTGAAGATCTACGAAAAAGAACTTACCATTTTGTCGGAGCCAGCAGGATGAAGGTAGGAACACTCGTATCATCCCATAAATGGGGCAAAGGTATTGTGACCGAGATTGTTACCTACAAGCCCCGCAAGCCCATTCGGGTGTGTTGGCTGAAGCCGAGAAAAAGACAATGGTTGGCAAACCAACCCAAGGTAACAACTTCAGTTGTTTGGCAAAACTCAGTTACCACCATTTCAGAAGGAGAATAAAATGAGACCCATTTTCAAGACCATCGCAAAAGACATCATTGTCCTGTCCGCACAGGCTGTAGCTTTCGACTGGCAGCACCGCAGGATCAGCAGCAGGACGTGATCTTCGCTGCTGTGCCCACGAAGGGACCAGCAGGAATCAAGGCACTGCCCGGCGAGAATGAGCCAGTGGCGCGCAAGGTCGGATTCTGAGACATTTCGTGACTGGACAAATCGCCCGACGTGATACATTACAAGAGTACCGAGTCTGCTGACTACTTAGTCAAAAGGAGACCAGCGATGGCAAAACGCAAAAACACCAAGAAGCCGAAAAGGCGCAACCTTGTCGCTGTCGCTGGTTTTCAAACCTCTGGTGCTGGTCGCCACAAGGACCGTAAGAAAGAAGCCAACAAGCGAGCCTGCCGAGGAAAGGTGCGAGAATGACAAAGCCCATCAAAGTTGGTGATCTTGTGAGAATCGATATTCCAGAAGGGCACGGCGGTTTTAACCAGAAAGGCGTTTGGTTAGTTGTAGACATACGGGGCTGGCGTCGAAGTTGGTGTGAGATAGTCCAAGGGACCGACAAACACGTCCTGTTGAAATACGATCTCGAAAAGGTGCCAGAATGACAAAACGAGTAACTTTGCAGCCCGGTGATCTTGTCTGCTACAATGTAGGAGGCGCAAAAGAGACCAGTTTGGCACACGTTGTCGAGGTTCGACACCCAAAGCGATGGAGCGTCGGAGACGCCTTTATGGATATGGAAGAACGAGCCGGGTGCATTTGCGTCCTCTGGATCAAAGTTGGCAAATACCAGCCCCGCACATGGGATTACTGCGTAAAGCCGGGAAAGGTGGTAAAACACCCCTATACATCTGCTTTGGAAAAGGTGTCAGAATGAACAAAAAAGAAATCATCATCGACGGCATTTGTGCCATTTTGGGCGCGCTCGCCTTTTACGTTGCTTTCTGTATGGCAGCGATTTTGGACCTCATTCACGCAGGGCTGTGACATTTGGTGACTGGACAAACTGACCTGACAGGTTACATTACAAGAGAACCAAAGAGAGAATATGAACAAGAAAGCAAAAGTGTTGGTTAGCTCCTGCAACTTCGTTGATGGGGCACGAGAACTCTACAACAAGTATGCTGAGGAAGCTGGACAGCCTGCATTTGACCACTACAAGATCGTGCGGCACGACCCTATCTTGATCCGGGTGGCTGAAGAATATGGGCAACGACGTGAGCGGCTCTGCCACGAAAGATTCGGTGCGGATATTGTGGAGATTCCGGGCACGAAATACCTCCTCAGGCAGCAATACCACATGTCACCAGAGCCTCGCGGTATGGGCGGCTGGACCACCGAGGTTCTTACCCCGGAAACCATGAAATGGGTTTCAGTAGAATAAAGAAGGAGATACTATGCAAGAAAACATTGGTGATCCCGTTGCAGCAGCGGTCATTGTTTTGCTTGATTCAAAAATCTTGGCTTTTCTTCGCAAGAAAGATGGACAGATTGGGCTACCTTGCGGAATGGTGGAGGAAGGCGAATCAACCAGAGAAACGGCTATTCGAGAATGTTTTGAGGAAACAGGATACGAAGTCGCAATCCCTTCCGAACAGGTGCCGTTCACCGGCTTCGATCCAAAAGGAAAAAAAGATGGTAGCCTGTTTTGTGGGACATATCGTATCAGAAGGGAAACCCACCCATTCCCACGAGGGCGAGGTTATTTGGGTAGATCCAGCAGAACTTCTGGTTTCTGGTTATGGTGACTACAACAAAAGGGCTTTGGAGCACTTTTCAATAAAAAAAGGTGTATAACACCCCCGTGACATTTGGTGACTTGACTTTGTGACCTGACAGGTTACATTACAGGAGTAAGGAGAGAACATGCCCACCGTCGCCCACTTCGTCTTCGTCATCGGCTCGACCGATGATTTTGATTCAGCCAATGACCTCCACATCGCAGCAGAAGCACGAGCAATCGGTAACACTGTCGATCTGAACTTCTCGTGTCACCGGTTTTCGGTGCCTTCCACACTGGACGAGGACAGGATCATCCTGATCGGGCGTGGTCTCGCCTTCTCGAATGGATGGTGTGAAGACGATACGATCTCGTTTTTGATGGTCGATCCTGACGACGGCGGTCGCATTGTGTGACATTTCGTGACTGGACAAATCCGCTCAACGTGATACATTACAAGAGTACCAAGGAGGCAACATGCCAGAACTCGACACTGCATTTGACCGTTCTTCCCTCTCCCTTGATCGGATCGTCGCCGCCCTGGTGACTGCCGGTACGATGAAGCTGGACCCTCTCGCCAGCAAGGCGATCTTGCTCGTGTTCTGTGCTGGTCAGGAACCAGCCGAGGCATGAGAAACACCCAAGATCTCGACTTTCAACTGAAAGTTACCACATTTTGCGGCGTGGGCTTTACGCTCTGCTATGTCCTTGCCGTCATTTTCAGCCATTTTGGATGGTCACTGTGAAAGAAGGCAAGAAGATGACAATCTACGATGCTGTGATGATTGCCGTGATGATTGCCGAGGGCGTCTATGAAGGCGACACCGACCAGATGCAAGAAGCATGGCAGATGATCGTTGACACCGGACTCGCGTGGTCCCTACAAGGCTGGTTCGGTCGCGAAGCTACCCGCTTGATCAAAGCTGGTGTGATCATGCCCTTTCCCCGTCCGTGACATTTGATGACTTGACTTTCTGACGGGACAGGTTACATTGTAGAAGAACGAAGGAGGCAACATGCCGCAGCGAGAAAGAGACCCCGACTACATGACCCGCGAAGAGATCGAGTACGAGGTTCGCACACGCCCCACCCACAGGATCGAGGTTTGGGAGACCGTCCCTGTCTGGGAGCAGGACAGCGGAGCCAACGACGAAGGCTACTGCTACCAGCACTGCGGCGCCTGCGGACGTGTCACCGAGCACGACGACTGTGTGGCACCTGCCTTGACCAGTCCTGTGACATTTGGTGACTGGACAAATCGTCTCAACCGGTTACATTACAAGAGTACCAAGGAGAGAAGATGAAAAATCAAGACGTGATCCGTTCCTTTGCATGGGGCAAACCCGCCGCTGCTGGCAACCTCCGCACAGACGGGTGCGCTCTGGTCGTACAACCTGAAGATCGCTCAGCGTACGTCTGAGGGCGTTGTGGTCGGTGATTTCACTTCACCCGGTGGCGGCTTCCACTCGGTCACCACCAGCAAGCACGTCGGCATGGCCAAGCGCGAAGCGCACACGATCATGCTTCCTGAGCTTTTCATCGAGCTTTTCATCGATTCACGATTCTGAGGAGGTTTCCAATGGGTGAGCTTGTTTCCCTTTCCGACTACCGCGAGACAAAGCGCCAAGAAGCAGAAGCCGCCGCACATGCGGAGGTCGATGAGTTACGTGACATCGTAGACGCCTGGATCGAATGGATGGGAGAGCCCCCAAGTGAGCCCATCATTGTTCTTTCACCCATCGAGACAACTTCCCCCATTGAGACAACGTGGGCAGATTGGACTCTGAGACATTCCGAGACAAAAAAGCAGTGGCGCTTCTGAGATCGCCGGGGTATACTTAGTGGTGCCAGCGAGGAAACCATGAAGCAATCTGAACTGAAAGCTATTCTGGAAGACCACAAACTGTGGCTTGAAAGCGACGACTGCGAGAAAGGCAGTCGTGCAAACCTTCAGGGTGCCTACCTTCAGGATGCAAACCTTCAGGATGCAAACCTTCGGCTTGCAAACCTTACGGGTGCCTACCTTCGGGGTGCAAACCTTGTGGGTGCAAACCTTGAGGGTGCAAGCCTTGAGGGTGCAAACCTTGAGGGTGCAAACCTTGAGGGTGCAAGCCTTGAGGGTGCAAGCCTTGAGGGTGCAAACCTTTGGGGTGCCTACCTTCGGGGTGCAAACCTTGTGGGTGCAAACCTTGAGGGTGCAAGCCTTGAGGGTGCAAACCTTGAGGGTGCAAACCTTGAGGGTGCAAGCCTTGAGGGTGCAAGCCTTGAGGGTGCAAACCTTTGGGGTGCCAATCTTCAAGGTGCCAATCTTATGGATGTAGCCCTTTATGGTGCAAACCTTGACGCTGCAAATCTTGAGGATGCAAAGTTTACCACCAACTTTAAGAAGGTCGGTTGGTTTGAATGTGCAACCTTCTCCGAAGATCAGATCCCTTGGGTTGCTCTGAGCCCAAGATATCCTAAATGGGCTGACACCCTAAAGTGGGCGAAAGTCAAAGCTGACGCAGCGTGACATTCTGTGACCAAAAACCGTTCGACAAACCGAGATCCCCAGCATAGATTGTTGGAGAACCAAGGAGAGAGAGCATGACCCGCACCGACCGCCCCAGCAAAGCCGACCGAGACGGAACCTGCGCCCTCGTGCTTCACCACGACCGCACGGTCACCATGTGGTCCAGCCAGCGTCAGCAGTGGGAGCGAGGTGAACCCTCCGACTCCGACATCACTGAGTGGGACCACACCACCGCAGACCGCATCGCTCGGCACATCGCATGACCCCGGAAGTATAAAATGTTTAAAGTTATCGTTGAAAGTGATTCTGATTGCCCCGAGAACAATGGTGAAGTTGTTTTCATTACTTCAACCTACGAAGAAGCTAAAGCGTTCATAGCTGGAGCGGCTTTCGTCAACGACTCTGCTCTGCTCCTTACTTCGCTTCCTTGCCTTGTTCCTTCCGTAGCAAACCCGGAGACATTGCGATCTGAAAACGCACAAAAAAAAGATCACAAACATCCTTGACAGGGAACCCCTGTCGCGATACCTGTAGTGTGTACCAAGGAGAACCACAATGATTGACCTCCCTACTCGTTATGACGCCGCCACACCGACCTGCAAGCGGATTCTCATCGGACATTCCCCAAATGGCAAGTACGTGGACTCACATCACGCCGCGTTCTACTTTCACAAGAAGATCGGGGGTCATGGTCAGGGCGTTGTTACCCGCTTGTGGGAAGACGGACCTGAGCCTGTACTTGAGGTAATCTCTACCGATTGCTGCTCCCACGCGGACGCTTTCGCCATCGTTGACGAGCATCTTGAAGAGATGGCAGTGCTTCTCGAAGACGCCCGCGCTGAGTTTGGACTCTGACATTCCGAGACAAAAAAGTAGTAGCCCCTCTGAGATCGCCGGGGTATACTTAGAGTGTACCAAGGAGAGAACATGTCCCGCCGACAAATCCTCGTGACCGCTTTCATCATCGACGCTATCGCGTGGTCTTCAGTGGGCTTCATGTTTGCTCTTGCCTACTTCTTCATTCGATAGTAACCTGTGACATTCCGAGACAACAAAAACAATCTAACCGCTTGACAGATTCTCTCAACCGATTACATTATAGGGGTGAGAGGGAGATACACTCCCCCGCTCCACCGGAGAGACCTTGAAAAAGAAGAACGACACCCGCCGCTACCGCTATTCCCTTCATGGCGACATCAAGATCGACACCCGTAGCAACGCGCAGGCACCACCCGCAACGGGTTACGCTGCCATCGCTGTCCACACCGGAGGGCGCGTCTTCAGCACTCACAAAGGCGGCTCCGTCTCCTGGGTCTGCGATACTGTCTTGCTCTCCACCGCAGAAGCGATGGTCAAGGAACTTTCCGCAACCCTGTGACATTTCGAGACAAAAAAGTTGTTGCAACCCACCCCACACCGTGTAATACTGTAAGGGTGAGACGGAGAGAGGCGAGCCACTAACAGCCTCACAAACAAACTTCCGAGAAAAACAATCTAACCGCTTGACAGATTCTCTCAACCGGTTATATTGTAAATGTGAGAGGGAGATAGGCTCCCAACCACACCAACCCGGCTCACTGAGCCACCCTGACACTCTGGAGGCCATCTTGGCTAACATCTTCATTCTCAACATCGCCGGCACCATCGCACCCATGGCAGCCGATAAGAACGCCAACCGCTTGATCGCTGCCGCTGTGGCTGCCATGGGTGGCGAAGCTCCCGCAACCGTCGAGCCTATCGACGTAGAAGCCCGTCGGGTAGCTCTCTTCGGTCAGGTCTCCACCGGAGAAGTTTCCATTGATGAAGCTACCACCGCGTTGAAGGCGCTCGATGCCGAAGTCGCCGCCCAGGCACAGGCTGCGAAGGCTGACCCTCCCATCATGCTCCTTGCTGGAGAACCCGCCAGTGCTGCCGAGGTCAAGCGTGCCTTCCGGGGCGCTGACGACGGAAAGTCCGTGGAGGTCGCCTCTCTCGACGGCTCCACCACCGGCACGATCACGATGTTCCGCGTCTGATTGTCAACAGATGTCATCCCGAACGACTCGGGGTGGCATCACCCTCCCTAACCAGCTACATTGTAGGAGTGAGACGGATGCTCTTCGGTCGCACAATCTCCCGCCGCTACTGGCTCGTTCGCCGCAAGTAGGCGACACCAACTTTAAGAAGATCACAAAGTCCCTTGACGACGAGAGGGAAACCCGATAAGGGGTAAGCATGGAACGAGAGACATAGGGAACAGCAGGAACAAACCCCCTGCACAAACCGCCATCAAGCCGGGTAGGCTGACAAGACTGATTCAAGGTCAACAGATAGCCCCGGTAAAAGTAACTGACCATCGAGGTCCGCGATATGAAAGGTCGAGATTATATGGATGGTGCGAGCGCCCCTTAGAACTTCGCTCGTGTCTTAGGTGTTGACTTAACACTTTCACAACATTGGACAGCCGATACCCAAGGTAACCAATGACCGCTGGCACACCGGTTTATAGTGTGCTACCTTATGTCTGGGCTTGGTGCAGCTGTAAGGACTCGTCCTGACCGGTTCGATTCCGGTGCAAGATGTGGTGCTCAGGTAAGCAGCGCAGCTTTGGCGGTTCGATTCCGCAAACAGACAATCTCTACCCTCGCCCCTTCGGGGCACCATTCGACACCGGAGATCATACGATGTCAGAACCAACAAGCGACCAGACTACCCCAGCCGCCGAGCCTTTCGCAAAGCTCACCTTTCCCGAAGGCACCGATCCGGCTGCCGTACTGGAAGCCACGGAACAACTCAACCGGCTGACCGCACAGCTTTTTCTGCGGTCTCTTCGATGACAGCGAAAGCCCTGACGATGACTTCGTTTCCGCCGTTGCCGACTGTTTCGAGGTTTGCGCGATGGAGGACGAATCGTAGAAAGCTCAAAAAAACCCTTGACAGGAACTCGCTGAGACCATAAGTGTATGGTGTACCAAGGAGAACCGATGCTCGCCACTCTCTACGCTATCACCGCAACCGACGCCATCGGCAACGACTGGATCGCCGTCAAGGAGGGGAACTTCACTGGCTGGCGTCTTCTGACACCAGAAGTTGTGCGCCTCCGTATGCGTATGGACCCCGAAGCCTACAAACCATGGCCGCATATGCGGGACGTGTATGTATCTCGCTCCTATGCTGAGATCCATTGCGCCCAGGCTCGCGAGGCGCTGCCTGCGTTTGAATGGAGCGTCAAAAGGTTTTCGAGGTCTCCTGAGCTTCCTTCCGAGAAAGATCAAAAAAAAAAACCCCTTGACAGACAAACCCTGATCCCATAAGTGTATAGTGTACCAAGGAGATGCAATGTTCAGAGACTTTGAAACGATGACTACCGACGGCACCGAGATGACCTGGGCTTCTGAGCTTGAAGCCGGCATCGTCGCAGATGCGATCGATGGCTTCCTGCTGGAGCGAATGGACGGCACCTGGGCTGTGGCATTCTACCCTGAGCACCGCGCGATGGTCGCAGAATAGAAGAAAAGATCAGAAAAGTCCTCGACAGCCAAGCCCTGCCGGGCTATACTGTTTGTGTCCCAAGGAGATACCATGCCCCGTCGCTCTCTCGCTGAAACCCGTGCCCGCATCGCTGAACGCCTTGACCCTGCCAACGCAGCCGCCTGGGAGGCTGGCTACCGGAGAGGGCTGGCTACCGAAGACCTCCTGACCCCTGCCGAGTTCCACGCCATCCCCGATCGCATGTTCCGGCGTGGCTACAAGGACGGGCTCCGTGCGAGCCTTCCCGTTGAACGACCGCTGTGGCTCTGATCGAGAAAGATCAAAAAAGTTGTTGACAGACAAACCCTGATCCCATAAGTGTAGTGTGTCGGACGGAGAGCCCGCCGACACCATCCCAACCGGAGAACGACAATGACCACCGCGATCAACTACCTGAACAGCCGTGCCCTTGAAGCCTTCCGCGCCAGCACCACCACCGCTTCGGGGGATGATCGGGCGCTCGACTTTGTTCGCCAGCTTTTCCGTGGCTGGGAATGGTCGTCGGTCGGTGGGTGTGAAGACTGGCACGATCAGAAAGCCACCAGCCACGTCTTCGGGTATGATGATGTCGATGCTCCCAACTTTGGCGAGTGGACGCTGAGTGTTGCATACAATGGCGAAGACAAGATCCGGTGGTGGGGTGGGTGCGAGGTGAACGGCGAACCCAACGAAAAGTGGTGCGATACCGTGGGCGAGGCTCTGCACTTCATCTTTCAACACGTCCAGCCTGCCATGACGGCGAACGAACAGATCAGCAAGGGCTAAGAAGCCCTCCTCCCGAGAACCCAAAAAAAAAGAAATACCCTTGACAGTTAGAAGCTGAGACCATAAGGGTATAGTGTAACCAAGGAGCCCCAATGATTGAAACATGGAACTTCGCAGGTCGTACCTTCAGCATCATCGAGCCTACCGCTGGTGATGATACGTGGATGGTGCTTGTGGATGGGGCTCTACTCATGGACCGCAAGGGCGAGAAGCCGAACCGCCTTCAGATTCACGCTCTTGCCTTTTCCCTGTAGAGAGAGGATAGATACCATGTCCGCAACGATCCTACTTCTTACGTGGTATGCCTGCTTTGCCCTTGCCTTTATGGCAGCATGGAAAGAACCCGTCTTTGAGCGGTAGTGTTAAGGGCTTCTTTTGTTTATATGGCAGAAGATACCCTTAGTGCATAGCGGTGCAATAGTGGTGCGTTAAAGGTGCGGCGGTAGTGCTGTGTATCAGAGACATGCACCACCAGCGCATTCTCGACAAATCTGACCTGTTTTCTTGACCTCCATCAAACCCCGTGTTATACTCTCAGAGTACCAAGGAGCTACCATGTTCGACTGGACTGGAACAGAGAAGATTGCACGTCAGATGGATACTTTCACTCTTCGGTGTGCCCTTAAAGATGCGATCGACACTGCTTTCGCAATGGACGCCCTTGACCGCGCCATGCCACTTGCTGGCAACGCTTGCCGGGCAGGCAAGTACCGAGATCAATGCTCGGTGTACCGCAAAGTGCTCAAAGAGCGAAAATAGCCCATTTTGAGAACCCCCATGAATAGCGGATCGAATAAGGGTCGCCCTTGGGGGAACTAAAAACTTTCTTCAGAAATCGTTTGCCTTGTCACCTGCCACCGGTTATATGTTCTGCATGCTGACCATCTTCGCCATCCTCTGCATCGTTGCCCTGCTTGCGATGGCTATCTGCATCCCCCACAGCACTGAGGTGCCCACCATGTCCCCTGCTCTGCTTGCACAAGCTGACGCCCTGGAAGCCCGAGAGAATGCCCAGCGATTCTCCGACAATAACACGATCCGCTCTGTTGCTAACCGCTTCGGTGCTCGCGTTCCTACCCGCACCACGGTAGCTGCCTTGCGCATCGCCAACCTTGCCGCAGACATCGCCTGTGAGCCCCGTGCAGCCCTCCTGGCAGCAGTGGGCACCCCTGACACTGCCGAAGAATCCCGACGCCTCCAGCGGGACGCCAGCGCCGCTCGTGAGGACCTTCCCGGTGCGCTCGCCCGCTACCTCCTCTTGCCTGTCACTTCAGCGGGGCTCGACCGCATCATGGTGGACATCGTCAGTCGGCATTGACAGAAGTTTGACACTTGACAGCGAACGCGAAACAGGTTATATTATGGGTGCCCCCCCCCCCGGAGGGTATGTCCCCTATGGGCGACTGCGGAGGGTTGTGTCCCTAATACACGCTCAGTACCGCCAAAAAAAATCAGAGATAATGGACTACCCCCAAAAATCCCCCGAGTAAAAAATGCCAAAATACAAATTCATACCAATTACTAATCCCGACGTGTGTGCGGAATGTGGCTCTACAAATGGAATCGAATTGCATCACCCAATCCCAATCAGCATGGGAGGCAAGTTCGTAATACCCTTGTGTAGTGAATGCCACGGCAAAGCACATGGTATGAAGAGAAAAAATATTGGTGAATTGACGAAAGAAGGAATAGAACGAGCAAAAGCAAGAGGACAGAGGCTTGGGAGACCACCATTTGGCTTCGAGAATGACGCCGAGGGTAAGCTTGCCCTCCACCCGACCAACTACGAACTACTCCGCACAGCGGTGGGGATGCACGAACTTGGCATCTCACAGCGCGAGATCGGTGAGTTCCTTGGGTGCTCCGAAGCCAACGTCTCCAGGCTGCTGAAGCGTTGGAAAACAAAGAAGAGGAAAGGCAGTATGCCCCACGCATCTCTTAAAAAACTATACGAGTTTTGTGAAAAGCAACGCTTAATCCAAAATTCCCCCGAGTAAAAAATGCCAGAATTAGTGATTGAAAGCCCAACACATGGAAAGCACAAAATCTTAATAGATGACCAAGATTGGGACGAAGTTTCTAAACACAAATGGTATCTTCACCGAGGATACACACACAACACCTTGTATGCCCGAACAAGTACCGGGAAATACCACACATTACACAGGCTTGTCCTTAAAGCACCGAAAGGTTCAATGATAGATCACATTAATGGAAACGGATTGGACAATAGAAGAAAAAACTTGCGATTTTGTACAAAACAACAAAATCAAGCAAACCAAAAGCAAAATAAAGGCAACTCATCGGGATATAAAGGTGTCGCCAAAGCATCTAATTGTAGTAAATGGCGTGCTTACATTAGACACAATTACAAACAAATTCACCTAGGCAACCACAACACCCCTGAAGAAGCAGCAAGAGCCTATGACGCGAAGGCAAAAGAATTGTTTGGCGAATTTGCGCGCCTAAATTTCCCATAGGAATAAAAATGCCAGATATACAAGTAGGAGACCTTGTTCGGCACCGACGCGACGGTCTAGAACGAGTGCATGCACCGGGCGTTTGGTTAGTAACAGACCGGGCGCTCTGGAAAGCTCTATGTGCTCAAGGAAACAAAAGAATGTGGCTTTGGTTAGAATCATTGGAGAAACTATGATTGAAGTAGGAGATATTATAAGAGTGAAGCCAGTATGGAAGCAACGACCCGGCGTCTTTTTAGTGTTAGAAAAAAAGCTTAATCAGAGCACGGAAAGAACTATGTTCTTGTGTGCTCAAGGAAGCAAAAAAATATGGCTTTATAAGGAAAGGATGGAGAAACTATGATGCAAATAGGAGACCTTGTAAGTTGCAAATGGCACTCGACCGCGATGCGCCGCCAAGTTCTGCTAGTAATACGAACAGCAGACGACTGGCAAGGAGCGTTATGTATGCAAGGAAGCAAAAAATTCTGGCTTAATATTATAAATTTGGAGAAACTATGATGCAAATAGGAGACCTTGTGCGTGCGCTCGACTTCGCCCCCCGCAGCCGCCATTACGGTGGCGTTTGGCTAGTAATCCAAATAGACTCGTGGAGTTGGTCATGTCAGGCAATCCAAGGAAGCAGAAAAGAATGGTTTGATATAAACCATATGGAAGTGGTGACACATGATTGAAACAGGAGACCTTGTAAAATTCAAGAGGCAGGAACTTGCCAGCCAACGCGATCGAGGCGTTTGGTTAGTGGTAGATATAACAACAGACGAAACCTTCGGCGAAGTTGTGTTCTTGAAAAAGGGAAGCGACCACCAGATCACGCGAAGCAGAATGCTAGACAAGATTTCATCTTCCAGATAACAGGAGAAACTATGATTGAAGTAGGAGTACCTCGTGAAATTCAGGACCCGAACGGCATGTGGCACTGCTGTCTATATCGGCACCAGCGGCGTTTGGTTGGTGCTTACCAGGGAGCGCGACCATGTAATGCTAATCAGAGGCGACAAAACACAGTGGGCGCACATGCGTCACTTAGACAAGATTTCATCTTCC
>UEXL01000273.1_pt1 | contig 20441 bp, 29 predicted proteins | sample 1796671 | NCBI WGS metagenome assembly UEXL01 (sample SAMEA4772471, study PRJEB27181) | metagenome | reverse complement strand
CCCGTGGCGGAAACCCTGTGCGCGGCCAAAATCCGCGGAATCTGGCGCTAAAACTGCGCAATTTGACCCGATATTCGGGGGCCCCTGCCAAGAAAAACGGTCCGCGAACCGCGCAGCTACGCCACCAATTGGCGGATCCGGTGCCGCCGTCCATGCGCCACGCGCCACGGTCATACGTTTAAGAACGATAGAGGGCGGGCGGCGGGCGCAAGTTTTATAAACAAATAAAAAGGCCCGCCAGAAAGAACTGGCGAGCCAATGAGCGCAACCATGGCGCAGTTTTATGTGAGCGTAACCGTCCGGTTCAATCCCGATAACCATATCATTGGCTTTAATGATCAAACTATCGGGCCAGCCAAGTTCTGGCCGCGCCGTTTCAATATAAAGATGCAAGGGCATCTTGATGTCATGGTTTGCATGAATGCGCTTGATAGCGTCGCGTTGTTGCTCAGTCATGGTTTAAATCTCAATTTTGATTTCGGCATATTTGATGATGTCACGCACAGCGTCGCGAAGTTCGTCTTCGTACTCATCCATATTAATTTCTTTTTCGGGCAACGCGTCCGCGATGTCGTCAATATGGTTGGCGATGTCAAAGTGCGTCTCCAGAAAATCGGGGGCAACTTCATTTAACCAAGTGTCAAGCGGTTCTGAAATCAGGTTAAACAAATCGCAACCTAATTGGGCTTTAAACTTTTCGGCATGGTAAAGCGCTTGTGTCAGGCGCTCGTTCTCTTCTTTTTAACTGCAACACGGTTTGTTCTGCGACATTAGCGGCGCTAGTCCAAGCGGGGTTTGCGTTTTCTCTGTTCATAATGTTTCCTCATAAAAAAGGGCGGGAATGCCCGCCCTCATATAAAACTATCTAAAACTTTATGTAAAGATATAAAAGTTTATGCGGCAATGCGTTGCCAATCGCGGGTGGATAAGTTCAAAAGCTTGCCGCCGCGCTGTTGCCACGTGTCAACGTCGTCCGCATCACATTTATTTGCAACCGCCGTCACGGCGTTGACTAGCGTTGCGCGTGTTAGTGGCTTGCCGTGCTCGTAACCGCTTTGGCCTATTGTTGCCATCAAACCGTTTAAAACGTCAGTATTTTCTTTTTTAGTCAATTTCAAAACGGTGCCTATCCGCTCCGGGATTTCGGAGAACTCGCCTTCAATAATGTCGCCATGCGCGGCGTTCATTTGATCAAGAACTTTATCGAACGTATCACGGCTCGCATATGCGCCCGTCAAATCGCGCAGTTTTAATTCAAGCGCCAAATTGTCCGCGTTTTTCGCCTCATTAGAAAGCAAGCCATAATCGTCACTATCACGCGCGCTTGTAATATGGCTTGAACGGTTGCGATTTTCGGTTTGCATGCCGTTAAGACAAGCAAGAGTCCAAATGGTTTGATAAACGGTAACCGCGCCCGCGCCAACTTCGCTATTTGACAAGCCAATACCATTGGCCATTTTATCCCCAACGGCGGCAAGGCCTTGCTGGACTAAACTTTTTAAACGCAAGTTTAAGCGCTTGTCAGTAACGTTAGCGTTTACAACTTGCCATTGCGCTTCACTTTCCATCAATTGAGGCAAGCTTGCCTCAAGCAAGTTTAAGTTATCAAAGTTTTAAACTTATCAGAAACAAAAGCACGGGCCTGCCCGCGCGTCTCTTCTACTTCTAAATATGTCCGGACCATGCGGTTGACTGGTTCTTTTGCCAACGCGCATTGATCAAGCGTCATATTCTTGCGGGTAACTGGCCTGCAACCGCCGCGCCGTTCTGGTGTCAATTTCAGCCGCCGCCGCTATTTGGCCATGCGCGTGGTCATTAACGTCTAAAATGCGCGTTGGCTCGCCGCCGTTCTGTTCAATAATGATTTGCGGGTTACCGTCCGCGTCGGTCGTCTTTTAGCTGCGCGGTGCTTGTTACAAAATCGCCTTGCTTGTCGTGCTGTTCCTTTACTTTTGCCATTAACGCGTAAAGATCGCCTTTTTGATTTTCAATTTGCATTTTGCTTTTCCTCATAAAAAACGGGGCAGGATTGCGCCCGCCCCGTATTCTCTTATATTTTCCCATATTATGCAAGGTAAAACTTTTTAAAAGTTTATTTGCCAATATCCCCCGCAACATGATGGCGAACGATTGAACGCGGCGGCAGGCCAGAAACAAAACGCTTTAGTTTTTCGCCGTCGGTTTCGCTTTGTTCACTTTCTGCGGTATCCTGCCACCATATGCGGCAGTTACCTTGCGCGGCATAACAACCGCCTTGCGCCGTTTATCCGCCGCCTTGCGTTTATTCGGACCATGCGCCGTAAAACCAATAATAAACTTACGATTTAAACGAGCGCAAAACGGCTCGCCGTCTCCGCATTGGGCGCAAGAAATATCGCGATATTCTGCGGGGCATCTCACAACGGCGCGGTTTTCCTCCGGTATGTCGTCACGTTCAACGCGAAAACATTTGTTGCCCTGCCATTGCGCCTCATTAACGACGGTTACTGTCGGGACATAACACGCCGCGTTTATGGCGTCCGGTAAATTATCCGCGGAATAATTGATAACAGTCTTATCGCGTTTTAATTTGCGAAACCAATCAACCCAATGAAAATGCGAGTAAGTAAAAGAAACCCCTTTACGCGGTACAGCGTCAAGTAAAGCGTCAAAATATTGCCAATCTATTTCTGATGCGCCCTTGCCGCTATCGTTTAAAGAACATGACGGCGGGCATGTTCCAAACTTTTCTCCGTTGCCTGCTCTATATGTAACGGCTATTCCTTTAGTTTTTTTTGCCCGTGATGTCTCTACAGTTCTAAGCATTGTTCAACCCTCATTGGATGAAATAAAAGAAATTTCCTTAATAGTATAAACAGTTTTACGCCCGTTTTTTCTATCGTGCGCGGTTAAATCATCCGCGGCCTTTTCTGCGTTTTCTTTATAAGTATACGTGCAAATATGGCGATTATCTGCAAATAACGCATAGGTTCCATGATGACGCATGTTCTTTTCTAAAAGCATATTCTTACCCCATATAAGATTTATCCCATATCTATAACAAAGAAAACCCGCCATGCAAGCGGGTTAAACTTTATTATTTCTGCGACGGCGTGGCTTATTTGCGCGGCGGCTTAGATCATCAAAATCTGGACCATATAACAAGCGGCCAATCCAATTTAGCAAAAACATTTAAACCGCCTCCCGTTTAGGCAACGGATCAACCGCGGCATTGTTATATTTTGAAGCGGCCAGCCAGTTTAACTGAGCGCGGTTCAAAGCACTGAACGCTTGCTCTAAAGCCTCGCAAATAATTTTCTGATGACCTACGGGCTCATTGCGCGGCACTTTATCCCAGAAACTATCTAAATCCGGATCAGTCATTAGCCTGTCAAAAGCATGTATTTTTTCCATACACATCTGAATGTCTTCGAACATGTACCTGTTTATGTCTTTATAATTCATATTACCTCACTTTCTGGTGATAAGAGAATATGCGATTAAATAGGACATATCAAGCTGAAAACTTCCTCCCATAGAAATTTCTTTTCATGCATCAATTGCGGCTCCGTTTTTAAACCGTCCGCCTTTAAATCCATTGCTTGATCCGCATGATACAGAAATAGAAATGGTGTGCTGTCGGGCTTGTTTTGTTTTTGATCAGGGTCCAACATGATGAATGCTTATGGCGGACATGCCATGCAACTTGATGCGGGCTCAGGTTAACGGCGTTAGCCTTACAAAACTTTAGTTCAACAAAGTGAAACTTTCCTATCTCATCACATATGAGCAGGTCAGGGATGCCTTGGCTTGCCCAATTTTCAATCCGCGTGAGAATCAGTGTCCGCTTCGATCTCTTCGTAGCTGCCTTCAATTGCTGATACAGCCCCGCTTCCATCTTCGTCTGGGGTAATGTCAATTGCGCCATATGTTTGCTTCAATTCATCCAGAGCTTTTTGAACGTCTTCGCGGCTCATACTATCAATGCTGCCGTGACGGATTTCAGACTTGCTGACGTAGATATCGCCCTGCGCCTGACCTCTCCTATACTCCGCCTGCACTGCGGCACTGTACGCGCCGTTTTCAATGGCTAGATCACGAATGCGCTGTAAGTCTCGCACGTGTCTTTGATAAGTGATGCCAAACTTTTCATCTAACTCGTCACGATATTTTTTAATCGCGGCGCAAACATGTGGACTGATGTGGGGGTTTGTCATTTGAGACGCACGAACAGGAGCAGACTTTTCGTATAGCCCGCTCGTTCTGCGGCTTCTGACATTGTGATGGTTCCATCGTTGGAAACCAGTTCTTTTACGAACTTCTCTTGCATACGGGTCAGAGGCGATTGCTCATGCAATCTTTGCGGCCTCTCAATTCATCCGGATTTTGTTTTGTCCAACGCTTTCCGGTGGGTTTTTTCTTCGCCCGTAACACCAAACCCTTCGGAATTGGGGGTGTTTTTGTCATTTTTAGCCTCGTTTATTTTGCTATAATTGTGTCATAACAAGGCCCAACCACTAAATCTAGCGTAAGAGTTTATAAGACATTCTAGGAAGGTATATAAGGTAACACCTTCAAAACAGAGGTGTTACCCAAAAAAGTTACCGAAAAACCCTTTCTTATTATATACATAGATACAAAGGTAACACCGTAACACGGGTAACACCCTTAAACGCAAAATTTATTTTTTTTATTTTTCTGGCTATATATATAGAAAGAGTTACTCAACACTTTTGATCTCATAGATCACATAAAAGTCTTTGAACATGTCGTAGACTTGGTTGCTGCTGTAGGCTTTTATGTAAAAGCCCTCTCGTTTATCCAGTTCAATATAAAACGTTTTCATTGACCCTCATCCCTCTCCACAGTAATTTCAAAATCATAAGTATCTTCCGAGCCTATACCGTGTTCTGGACCCCAAATACGCTTTTCTGCAACGATGCTCCGTGCTTCCTCTGCTGTTTCGGCTTCTTCGTAGAACACGTTTCTTTGTTCAACTACCACCCTCCACTTGTTCTGAGGCCACTGGGGAGGTTCTTCGGGATCATCGGTAACATCGTTGTAATTTATTAAATCCCGCCAAACTGCGTAGTACCCTCCATATTTCCAAGGGTCTGACGGATCGGCTTTAAACTTTTCTTCATCATACGGCACTTTTACTTGAACGCACATTTTGACCTTTCGGCGTAGTCCAAACATTGCGGCGATTTTTTCTGCGGTATCGAAGTGATCACGGATGGTTGATGCGCTGTATCCTGCGATACCGTTATCGAAGGGATGTATCGACGGATCGTCGGCCATGCTCTCTTTATCGTAATAGACGCCAATATTTAGGATGGGGTTTTCGTATAGATATGGCATTTTGGTTCTCCTCATAAAGAAGCCCAGTATGGGATATTATGGGAGTATAGTCAAGACAATAAAAAAGCCCGCGATTTTCGGGCTTTATGTTATGCGCCAAGTCCTATACTTGAGTATAGTATTATCTTTTTAGCGAGGTCCGCGAGCCGCGGATCGTCGGCTGCGGTGATCCAGTCGATATCGTCTGGTTTTGGTTTAGATTTGAACATTGGTTTGCCTGAGTTCATTGACGAAGTTGTCTAGTTCTTCGCGGGCGCAGAACAATTGTCTATCCAAATCTTTTGGCGCGTGTCGCGTGTACCGCAGGTCTTGCAGGTTATCTACTTGACGTTTCAGCCAGCAGTGCGCTGACTGAAACAATGAAAGGTTTTCATCACCCATTTTTTTTGGGCCTTCCTCTCTTTCGTTTGACGACCAGATTTGGTTCTGGTGGTTTTTCCTCGTTCCACGTTGCGATGCTATCGATGCCTACATTGTAGATGCATTGATGGAGAAAGTCCCCAATAAAATGTCGGGATTGTTGGATTTTGAATATCTTCTAGTTGTTTAATAACATAGAAGGCGCAAATTTTATATTTGTGGCTCATTACCTGTCCTTATCGTTGATTTCTTGGAGTTGCGTTTGGATGGCATAGAGTGCCGTTTCGCGGATCGTGAGGCGTAGTCTGTCATCATTGGACAGTTCCTCACGTTTTTCGACGGTTTGTGACCTTAGTTGGCCGTTATTGGCGGTCCGTCGGATGCGTCGTGTGAACGTTTTAAGGCTGTCCACTTTTTCGCTATCGTCGAGGCGTTTATAACCTTCGCCTCTGACGTTTTCGAAGACGACGCTTTCGTCTCTTTCGAGATATTTTCTGGCTGCGAGGATTGTTGGGCGCAGTTCATTTATTGTTTTGCCAAAGTGTGATTGGATTGTGTCGTAGCTTAGGTGTCCGTTTGCATTACGGAACAAGTCGCACATATCCAAAGTTGTTTTTGAACGTTTGAACATTTGTTTTTCCTAGTTAAGTTTCAGTTCGTTGCGTTGATGCGGCGCGTTGAGACGCGGCGCGGAGCGTGGCGGAGCAATGCAGAACGGCGCGTTGTAATAAATTGATAAACAAATCGTTGCGTTGCGTTGTTGATCGGCGCGGAGCAGTGTGATGTGTTGCGGGGCGATGCAGGGAGAAGCGTTGTAATAAACAAATCGTTGAGTTGAAAAGCGCCACGCGGCGTTGGGTTGAGAGAAGTAGCGTGAAGTCGCGAAGTAACAAACAAATCGTTGAGTTGAGCCGTGAAGGGCTGCGTTGCAAAGCGTATCGCTGCGGAGCGACAGTAAATTGATAAACAAATCGTTGCGTTGAGGTGCGATGCGGGGTGCCGCGACGCGGTGAGCCAAGTGGCTGCGAGTTGAGGCGCGAAAAGAAATAAAAAAATCGTTGAGTTGAGTAACGCTGCGTCGCGCTGAGCCGCGCAGAGTAACGCCGTGTCGAGACGCGAAGAAATAAAAAAATCGTTGAGTTGAGCCGAAGAGCGCAGCGATGCTATAAGCCACGTTGCGTCGCGGAGTAACAAACAAATCGTTGAGTTGCGGAGAGGTGCGTCGCAACGCGCCGAGACAAGTCGCGTTGAGAGGCGGAGTAACAAACAAATCGTTGAGTTGAATTGAGGCGCGTCGCAATACGCGAAGTCGCGTTGCGAATCGTTGAGGTGCTGTGAGCCAAGTTGCGGCGTTCGTTGCGTTGTACATAACAAATCCTTGAGTTGCAAAGCGGGGCGATGAGGAAAGGCGTGGCGCGTAGCAAGGAGCGGAGTTAAGGAGCGACGCGTTGTACATAACAAATCCTTGCGTTGCCTTGCGGAGCGCAGCGAAGCGCCGTAGTACGGCGCGACGCGATGATAAACTTATTGCCAGTCAAACTTTACGGCGCGGAAGCGTCCGTTAGTTCCGCCTTTTTCTGGGCGGAAGCGACCAATGCCGATACCTGATCCCGCGGCGTAGAATACATCTTCAAACACCTCTTTGGTAATGGTGTCATCCATGATCATAAAATCAATGTAAGACTTATATCCGGTATCCACGACAGGGAAGGTGCGCCAGACGCGCTTACCTGATCCTCTTACGCCATCAGAATTAACGTTGAGGCGTTCACCCCTGACGTCATCTTGCTTGGTATCAAGCTTGGGATCGTTGAGCGGTACGACGTCCGCTTCAAAGTATTTTGTATAGGTTGATTTACCGCGGCCCGGAATTTGTGTTCCTAGTTTTGGCGGCGGCGGACAGGCTGAACTTGATAGCCATAGCAGGGATGATGATGTTGCCGTCTTTATCGACGGTGCATTTAGAACGCCACGTTCTTGTTTCGTAAGCGTCGGCAGTTTCTTTGGGGAGCTTGGGCTCCTCATGCATTTTAGATTGGCTGTAAGGGGCGATGCCTTCAAAGTGTACTCTAACATTCCGCATATCTTTTTTCCTTTGGTTAGCGTTGTTAACGTAAAGGAGTATATGCGAGGTTATAGGAGGATGTCAATACCCTTAGTGAATATCTGATAAAATCCCTTCTTCCATCTCTACATGTGCGCTGGCCGAGGCCATTGCGGCACCGATAATGCCTGTTGCGTCTTGTTTATCGGTACAACCTTTAAGTAGGCGGAAGACTGCGGCGGTAATAATGCCTGTATACGCGGCCCCTGCGTCGAGGTCCGAGTCCATCATATCGTCAATAAATTTATTAGTTTCTTTAAGCGCGATAAGATAATCGTCTTGGCTAGACATGAAAACGCCCCAAAGTAAACTTCAGGGCGCAATCAAATCTTTTATGAGGTATGCCCTGAATATAGAAGTGTATGGGATAAGTCAAGCGTTTTCTTGTTCGCGCTTGTATGCCTCAAAGATGATTCGCAATTGACCGCTAATTGTACGACCTTCGGTCTGTGAGAGCGCTTTAATTTCCTTGTACACCTCAATTGGGACAAGAACGCTTTTCCATTTATCGGTATCCATATGTGAACCTCTCTAGTTTTGTCTAACAATATAGGATGTTATGGGGGAGAGCAAGGAAAAAACCCGTCCAACAGTGCGAAACCTAATGGACGGGAGTTAAGACAGGCGAACTGTCCATGAGCAGAACTAACATGACTAGACGGCTTCACCCCAAGATGGGCCTACTTCGACGTCACACAGGCTAGGTACACTTAATGGTACAGCACTTTGCATCATCTGTGCAACCTTTTCGCATCATCTCTGTCAGTTACTGACATGGCGATTTCATCGTGGATTTGTATCAAAGGGATACGTCCGCTCTCATATATGTTGACCATAGACTGCTTAGTCATGTCCGCGGCGGACGCTTGAATTAAACGGTTCAAGGCTTTGTACGTGTAAGCGCGTTTTAAGCGTGTTGTGTCGCCATATGTTTTCACGGCTTCCTCGTATGGCAGCGCCTTGTTCATGGCAAACGTGTCGGGTTCCCATAACGGAAAGCGTAGTTTTCTGCCCAGAAGCGAGCGCAGCGCCCCGCGGCTGTCCTTCTCGTTAAGTCTGTTCATCACCCCGTGCATCAGACCTTTAACAAAAGGCACACGGTCATGGTACTGGGAAACCAGACCCTTGGCTTCGTCCACAGGGATATCTAGTTGGTCCGCGAGCTTTGCCACGCCCATGCCGTACATCATGCCAAGGTTAATTGTCTTGGCCTGTTTGCGTGGGATCTGCGCCATCTCTGCGACCATTGTGTGGAAGTCTGTGCTGCTATCTTCATTGTAGCTATCTACAAATTCTTTTGCCCCCTTGAGCGGACGGCCTCTTTGTTCACCAAACAGGTGCGCGTAGTGAACCAAGATCCGCGGTTCTTGTTGCGAGAAGTCAATTGCCGCCCACTGCTCGCCCTCTTCTGGTAGGAACAGACTGCGGATCATAGGGCCTAACTCTGGATCCCGTGCAGGGATTTGCTGTAAGTTGGGATGGTTCATTGATATACGACCACTGACCGTGCCGCCATCGTCGGAGCGGATTTGGTTTATGTGAGCGTGTATACGACCATCTGAGCGGCAATGCTTAAGAATGGTGTTGATAAACGTACCAGAGGTTTTGTTAAGGTTACGTGCTTGCACGATAAGCTGCGCCAGTTCTGACGGGTGGTCAGAGAGAAACCCTTTAGTGAAGGATGGCTGACCTTTTTCTGTGCGCTCGTAGGGGAGAGATGCTTCGTCGAAGGCTTTGGCTATAGACTGCGCGGCCCATATCTCGACGTCAAAGCCCACAGTAGACTTTATCTTTTTAAAATTTCTTTCTCGCGCTTGAGAAGAGCGTTGCGTGTGCGCTCTGCTTTGTCGTATCTACTCTGACGCCGCGCCAAGTCATGTCCACCAAGCAGGGCAGGAGCCGTGTTTCGACGTCCACGATGTTTGACAGGCCGTCTTTAGAAACTTCTACGGAGAAATAGTTGTATAGTTCCAGTGCGAGTTCTGCGTCGGCTTCGGCATAGGGTCCGACGAACATGGCGGGCAGCTTCCACATTTCTGCTTTGGGGTCCACGCCAAATGCTTTTGCGGCTTCGATCAGTTGCTTTTCGGATTTAACTTTGCCCAGATGGTCAAACGACAGGAGTTAAGCGTGTAGCTAAACCTGTTTTCGTCGAGCAGGGATGCTATGACCATAGTGTCGATTATTTTGCCATTTACGGTAAAACCCATGCGCCGTGCCCATCCAACGTCGTATTGAGCATTGTGCATGATTTTTCTGCGGGACTTTCGAAAACTTTTTAACCACCGATTGGCTTGTTTTCGCATATGTTCCCGCCGCCGAAATGTCTAATAGGAATGTAGCCGCTCCAGTTCTCTGTGGCAACGGCATAACCTACGACCTCACCGTCTCCGGTGGCCCATCCGGGCCCGCGTTCTTTAGGTTTGGGTCTTTTGTTTCTAAATCTATAGCAATGCGCTTGGCACCAGTAAGATCAGGGAGTTCACTGGGCGGAACCCATTCATTCTCCGGTGTGAACATTGCCATCTGTAGGCTCATCTTCTGGTTCCTTATAGTAAACTAAAACAAACGTATCGCAGTTAGAGCATGAGAGGTTGGTAACCATGTCATATTCAGGCTCGTCTTCTGCATCCTCATCCCCACCCCAGATTAATTCTGCTTTGCAGTGCCAACAATTCATTGCTCTCCTCCTAAAGCGGCATACCCACAGATGTCCACCCATGAGTCCTCTTTGTTTGATTTCATAAGCCGTGCGGATTTTACCAAGACCATGCAGACGGCAACCTCTTGGCGCGTTGTCGGACGACCCAGAAAGACGGACCAGAGGTCTGCTATATCTTGGAAGTTCTGTTTTGCATCACCGTATTCGGAGGCACGTTCTCCGTTTATAAGGGCCTGCGCTGTCTGAAGGATTTCATCACGTTTCATTTTTTTTTCTTTCCTGACGGATAACTATAAAGTTCACACTTAACACACATGTCTTGTGAATATCTGTTCCAAGAAGTTGTCCACGAATATCCACAGGAGCATTCGTAATGCCAATCCCTTGGCTCCGAATACTCAGTCATCGTCTTTCTTCTCTTCTCTTGGTAATTCATATCGCGCTTTAATATCACGCACAGTGTCAGGGTGTTTGTCTAAAACATCCGCAATCTCAACGCAATTTAAACCATTTTTCAGCATCTTATCGACCATGCGAGCGGTGGGGTTCAGAGGCCTTAAAGACTTTTCGGACTTTGGCCTGCCCCCTTTGTATGCGTTTTTTTGATTTTTCTCCGCGCTGTACGCGTTCATATTTCCCCAAGTTTTTCGGGCTCGTGCATTTTCAACGATAGCTAGTTTGGCCATAGCCTGACCCAACTTCTCTTCGAAGACTTTCATATATCATAACTCCTTGTCGCGTCTTCAGGCTCCACCAAATACAAGTTCTTTCTTGTACGCGTCACTCCGACGTAAAAGACACGATGAACATCGTCGGGTGCAATTCGCATGGTACTGTCCGCAGCGGGAGACAGGTCCGTAAACAATACAACGTTGTCCGCCTCTCCACCTTTTGAACCGTGGATCGTGGACACTACAATGCGGGGAACGCCGTTGAACTTTTCTCCGCGGCGCAGCAATGCTGTCACGTAGGCGCGGTCTTTATCTGCAATGCGGTCCATTGCTTCAGACCAGATCATATCCTTTGTGGCTATAAGGCCGTGGGATATTTGCAGATCGTCGAAGTTAACCAGTTCGTCATCTGGAACGCCTTTAATTTTCTTATACCCCCGTGCCACGCGTTTCCCTGTGGACATAAAGCTATAGATGTTTCGGGCGGTGTCGATAGGTATTTCCTTGCCGCGTTGCAGGTCAGTCCATCCGTTTACGGCGTCACTTAGTTTTTGACCAATGGACCGTGAGCCGCGATATTCGTACAGATAACCAAAGGACCGCAGGTCTGTTGCCACGGGCTGTAGTTGGTATCCTGCTTGTGCGAGTATGAGCCACGAGCCTTCGCTCATGTCCAGTTCCCCGACTTGCGCCACGCGTCGGCATTGGCCTTCTTCTTCGCGTGGTTTGTATATCTTGGGGTAACGGTGATGGATGCGGCGGGCGATTGTTTCTGCCACGCGGTGAACGCTTGCGGGTATACGGTAGGATTGTTTGAGCGTTTCTGATCCGCCGTCTAGTCCAAGAAAGTGTTCAACGTCGGCCCCTGCCCATTTATATATGGCTTGGTCATCGTCTCCTGCGCAGTACATCTGCTTGGTTTTGGCTTCTATCAGATGGGCAATGTCCCACTGCATGGGGGATAAGTCTTGGGCTTCGTCTACAAAGCATAGGTTAAAGCGCGGACAGAACTGGTGGCCCTTGTCGATAAAACCTTGCAGCATATCGGTGAAGTCATAGAGGCCGCTTTCGTGTTTGTAGGAGCGCAGCGAGCGGTCCACATGGTTGACGGTGTTCCAATCGTGTTGCAGGCTGCTAAGGTTGTACTCCTTACGCAAAGAAGTCTTCTTCAGCCTCGCGAGGTTGATGAGCCCAAGGATGGGGTCACTGGCTTCGACAGCATCTTGAACGTCTTCTTCTAATTGATTGACGCGCCCTGTCTCCAGTTTGATGCCCATTGCTTCGCTGAGTTCTTTGTAGTTCTCAGGTTGCATGATTTGTTCTGGACGGATGCCTGACAGGATAGTGCGAAGCTGTGCAGGGTGCGGAAGTATTGCAGATCCTTTTGTGGGTCCAAACGAAAACGCGCCGCAGCGCGTTCCTTTGCTTCTGTTGCCGCTTTGCGGGTAAAGGCCAAGAACCCTATAGATTGTGGTGGGGTGCCTGCTTCCAAAGCTTTGTCTACCATATTTAGTAGCGTGGTGTTTTGCCCGTTCCGGGCGGTCCAAATATTCTAAACATCAGAAGGGTGCCTCACCTTTTGCTGCAAAGATCGGGGTGGCCAATTCAACGTCACCGTTGTCAAAAGCAGGGATCTTCCATACGCGGACAGGCCGACCTTTGATTTTAAGCAACATGCTTTCGCCGTTAATGTCTCGCAGGCGTTGGGCAATCTTGTGCGACTTGAGTTCAAAGAACTTATTCTTTTTGAGAAAGGCTTCAAAGTCTTTCAGACGGAAGTAAGTCATCTGCTCTTCGTCATCTGTCCACGGGCGGCGGAGTAAGATTTCTTCTTGTCCTGCGCGGTTTGCAGTAAGACGCAGAACTCTTCCAGATAATCGTAGAACTGACCGTTGATACTGGCATCTTGTGCGACCTCAACGATAGCACTGTCATTCTCTGCCATCTCTCTTAGCAAGGAACTTATGCGCCCTTCCCACTGCGGCTTGGCTACAGTGTGCGGCATGAGATTAAGTTGCTCCATGCAGGCCCGTTGGAACGAGGGTTGGTTCATTAGACCGTCGGTGTCTAGCTCCAAGGGTTCACCGTTGACGTCTAAAACCACACAGGCGGCGTGGAGTTATACTTGCGCAGGTTTGCGACAGGAACTCCTGACGCTGCGGCTCCGATACCAAACCGTTGGGTACGGCATAGATCCTTGTTGCAGTATGCGTTGATCGGCGCATCGTTACACTTGTAGGCATATTCTTTGCGCTGCACTTGCTTGGCGACCACATTTACCTCGTTAAGAGGCAGGGGCGGCTCAAAGTAATCGTTGTTATAGCGCAGGATTTCTGTTTCCCACGTGTCAGGGTGCGCCTTACGCGAATATACACCAACGTTGAACAGGCCGTTGTTGCGACCACCTTCTGATATTTTGATACGCGCCAAAGCTTTGAGGCACGGCGGACCGTTGGCAAAGGCCTCGCTATCGTTTTCTTGGGTTACTTGCAGATTGACGATCTGTTCCGGTGTTTGCTTATGCGCCTCGTACAGCGCCAAAAACTCTTCCAGAGTACCAGAGGTGCCGTCATCTAAGATAGCGTAGCGTAGCCCCTCTTCTGCGTCGTAATAAGGCAGGTTAAGAAAGTTACCGACGTCTCCACGATCAAGGTGCAACTTGACTTGCTTTGGAAAGATTTCACTACCGCCATAGCCAAGGGCCGCGGCAATATTTTGCAGGGCCTTCTGCATGTCAGAAGCTTCGACCCATTCGATAGAGAACAGAAAGCAGTGCGCCCCGCCTGATTTGGAACGGCATACCACTAGAGGCAGCTTGAGCCTGCGGATCTTTTCTACCAGTAATTTGTGATCAAGGGGATATTGGTCTACGTCTACGCAACCCCACTTGCATTTGTTTTCGGCGTTGATGGGGATGATACCCATTGAGGCACCTTTACCAGAAAGATGCTCCCGCCATAGCTTCGCGGAGCGTGGCTCCCGAATGATTTGTGCTTTGCCAGTATTTTTCCCGTTAGCCTGCTTTTTATCTACGCGATAAGTGCCGTATGCCTCTTGCAGGCCATCAAAGATGGCTGAGAATTGTTGGACAGACATTGATACCTCAGAAAAGGTGGGCGGCTTGCGCCGCCCGTTGCATTAAAATGGAACGTCGTCCGAATTATTCTGCGCCTCTTCGTTCTGGTGCTTTACCACAACATCACCTGTGTCGATGGTTGTAGAGAAGTCTTTTGCCCGAACATACAGCGCAGCATCGTCCACCTGTTTCTCTCGCGAGATTTCCCAGTTATGCCAACTGCCTTTGCTGTTCTCTTCCATCACTGTTTTTGCGCGATAGATAAAACCAAAGCGCGGTGGAGTGAATGGACCGTTCTTGCCATGAACCGTAGCGGACGCAATCATACTATTCCACTTGCGGCTTTTCTTGAGCATGGTTGACTTCATGGCGATAAGCGCCGTTTCTGCCGAACCATCTGCGCCCACCAGTATTACAAAATGCTGATGAGTTTCTTCAATGTAAGAGCCGTCACCGCCGACAACGTAATCTTTGTTGTCGTCTTTGCTGCGCTCTGTCTTTGGGCAATCCTGCGCCGTGTCGAAGATAGCAATGGGTGCCCCAGTTCCTGCGCCCCGTGGAGCCCATTGGATAAACCTACGTTGATAGGCACAAGGGATCAGCATTACGCCTTCTTTTCCTTTGTAGATCTGACCGCTGACGGTGTTGTATAAGTCACCGCGTTTGGCTTCATCTAACTCATCAAGCAAGGGGTCTAACCCTGACAAGATTTTAAGGAACGGTAAGGCCAGATCGTCTTGGCCCATGTTTGAAACACCAACGCTTGCGTCGGCTTCCATCATAGAGATATCGAACTCTACGACATTTGTTTCGTTTTTCTTAGCAACTTTACCCATTAGGCTTTTCCTCTCTTAATAACAGCGCGTTGTGCTACATACGCCCCAAATAAATCCATTGGAAATTCATCTCCGTTTTCAACACGTTCTTTGACAAACGCCCGAAGGGTTGAAGAGTGAATACCCGTAGCCTGTTCAGCCAAATAACCTTCTTTCGAAGCGAAAGCCTTGAAGGCCGAAGCCTTGTCGTCTTCGCCTCTGCCGAAACTACAAGAAACTGTGTTCTTTATAATATCGTCATAGCCATTTTCGCGTAGCCACTCGTAAGCGGCTTCACGGTTCTTTACTAAAATCGAAGCACCATACGTTGGCTTGATGTTTACTTCCGAACCATCGTCCAAGGTGAATGATGCAAGACCCACCTCTGCCATAGAGGCAGGCAATTCTTCATCTGTCAACTTGAGCAATTCTTTTTTGGCAAGTTTAAGCTGGTCATCCAGTGACTGGACTTCCTGCTCTTTGGCCTTGATAGCACGAGCCAACTTTGACACTGTGGACAAAGCTGAGTTATTGGTTTTTTCAAGAGGGTTTGCGAAATTGGACTCAAAGTCCGCTTCCATTAGTTCAGATATATCATTCATTTTTCATGTTCCGTTTTTCGTGGTTAAAGACTCCTTTTACGAGCCTTGACATATTCCCATATATTTGTATCTTATCCCATAGTCAAGGAGAAAAAGATGCAGAACTACAACTTTAAGACAAAACCTTTTAAACACCAAGCGGATGCGCTCAACGAATCGTGGGCCGCGGAGTATTATGCTTTGTTTATGGAGATGGGTACAGGCAAATCCAAGGTAGCCATTGATAACATTGGACTTCTTTATGAGCAGGGTGAACTGGACGCAGCTTTGGTAATAGCTCCAAAGGGTGTGTACGATAACTGGGTGAAGGGTGAGTTCCCTGCGCATCTACCGGAAAGCATCAAGCGCAGCATCGTGCGTTGGGATCCAAAGACCACAAAAACTTACATGGCTATGCTAGAAGAGTTCATCATGGAAGACTTTGATGGTTTGAAGATATTTGTAATGAATGTTGAAGCCTTTTCTACGCAGCGGGGCGCGAAGACTGCGGGGCGGTTCCTTGTACAGAACCCAAACAATATGATGGTGGTGGATGAAAGCACCACGATTAAAAACCGCAAGGCAGCGCGTACAAAAAACCTGCAAGTTCTGCAAAAGTTTGCCAAGTACCGCCGCATCCTGACAGGTTCGCCCATTACAAAGAGCCCTATGGACTTGTTCAGCCAGTGTTCGTTCTTGGCCCCAATGGCCTTGGGCTATAATAGTTACTTTGCTTTCCAAAACAGGTATGCTGTAGTACGCCAACAGACGATGGGTCACCGCTCGTTCCAAGAGATTGTGGGGTATAGACGCTTAGAAGAGCTTAACGAGCGCCTGACAGGCTTCAGTACGCGCATATTGAAGTCAGAATGCCTAGACCTACCCGAAAAGCTTTACACGAAGCGCTACGTGCCTCTCACGGCGGAACAGGGAAAGCTGTATAACCAGATGAAAGACATGGCCTTGGCCCAACTGGACAATGGAGAGTTAGCCACGACCACCAGTGTCCTGACACAGATTATGCGCTTGCAGCAAATATGCTGCGGGCATTTTACTCCTGACATAGGAGAAACCAGAAGCTTGGACAGTAACCGTCTGGACGAGCTAATGAGCATTACGGAAGAGCTTCAGGGAAAATGTATAATTTGGGCATCGTACACCCACGATATTCAACGGATACATTCTGCCCTGCGCGACTGCTTTGGGCCCGAAGCAGTCGCACTTTATTATGGGGAGACGCCCCAAGACGAGCGCCAACGCATAGTTGAGCGCTTTCAAGATCCAGAGGACCGCCTGCGGTTTTTTGTGGGCCAACCAAAGACGGGCGGTTATGGGATTACCCTGACCGCCGCCACGACGGTGATCTACTTCAGTAACAGCTACGATTTAGAGATACGCCTGCAATCAGAGGACAGGGCGCACCGCATTGGCCAGAAAAACACCGTCACTTACATTGATATGGTGTCGCCTGACACGCTGGACGAGAAGATCCTTACCGCATTGAAGAGTAAGGTGAACCTTGCTGAAACTGTCTTGGGAGAAGAGGCTCGCCAATGGTTCCAGTAAGCATTTGTTCAATCCCTTGAGGCGAATACTTTTCTCGTAAGCTCTGGGGTTGAACAACCTCTTGAACAGCTTGTTTAATGATTTCCTGTTGCGGTGCATCCTGTGGTAATGTTGGACGCTGCATGGGCCGTGGGCCGTCATACGTGACTGGTGGTCTAGCACGAGGGCGTTTCATAACGTTTTCTGCCGCTTGCACAGGCATTTGCATAAGTGCCGTTTCAGCATCTTCTTGTATTTGATCCTCGTAATCCACCCCAGTAAATGGAGTTAAAACAGCACGAACATAGGCCTGTGTTTCTGCAAAGGGCGGAATGCCTTCATATTTTTCTACAGCGGTGGGGCCTGCGTTATATGCGGCTATGCCCTCAACGTTTCCAAACCGTGCCTGCATCTTTTTTTAAATACCTTAAACCGCCTACATAATTTTCAAAGGGATCTGTACGATCTACTCCGACATCTTCCGCGGTAATTGGCATTAGACCCATCAGACCTATTGCACCTTTATCACTTCCTTTACTATGATCCCCACTACTTTCACGCATCATTATGCGCAGAGCAAGATCAGGGTCCACACCTTCGTTTAAAGCTTCTTTTACGGGATCAAAGCCATAAGTCTTTTTGACTCTAAGCGCCATTTTATCCAAATCTTCTTGCGTTGGAATATAAATCTTAGCCTCGCCGCCCTCGTTCATACGACGGGCTATCTCGCTCAACGAACCGACGCCCTTGCGCATCTCGCCGCCGTCGGATTTCTCATCTACGACCCGAAAGAAGCCTTCGCGCATAGGGGTTTCATATTGAGGAAGTTTTCTTTCGAAAGGTTTCCCTGTTTCATAATCTGTATACACCGTGCCACTACGCGCTTGAATTTCTTCAGGGGTTTCTTTCGGTGTTTTTAAACGTTTTTTTAAGCCAAGCTCAGAAAAAGAATAAGTTTCAAACTTTTTTAAGCCCGAAGTGTCAATTGTTGCGTGACGCATTACTGGATTAGGGCGAGGGTTCACTTCGGTTTTCACTACCACTGGGATTTCTGGCATTCCAAGCTCCAGAGCAGCTTGCAAACGATGGTGTCCTTGACCAATAATACTGACGCCACCGTCTTTAAGGTCCACTTGAATTTCTATAGGATCTTTGATGCCTTCATTAAAAATATTTTCTTTAAGCGTTTCTTTTCCGGAAGCTTGAAACTCCGCTAGATATCCCGGCATATTTCCCATATCACCGCTTGGAAAGTCCCCGCCAAATGTACCAACATCATAACGCGGAAAGTTGAATTGAGCTACGTTGTCCGCAATAGTCTGAGTATCAACATACTCTACCTTGGGATCTTCAAACGCTCTTTGTGGATAAGGAACTTTCAGGCGCGTTGCAGCGTCCACTACCTTTTTATTGATAACGTCCACACTTTCGCCGTCGGCCTCGCCGTCAATTATAATGTTTCTTAACTGTTCCTGTTTTAACTTTTGCTTTCCAAAGTTAACAAAGTCATCGCCTTCAGTCATTTGAAGATCCCGCGGCCTGTCAATAATCGCGGAGTTATTGCTAGCTCTGTTTTCACCGATACGGTAATCTTGGACGTCTTCTACGACGGTGCGGGCATACGGATATTGAGGTATGCCGTTGTCTTTGACCTCTAACAAACCGCGTCGCTGTATTTCTTCTGCGAGCGGGATCATTTGTTCAATGTACTCATCCTCACTGACCATTCTAAAGTCAGTCAAAGCCTGAGATATTTCTTCTAACGACTCATCCGCGGCTTCAGCAATTTGTTTGGGGCCAATATCAGAAATAAGCTCGCGCAAATCCATTTCTGTTGTAGCGTCCAAATCATATGCAAGTTTTTCGGCACTTTCTATGGCTTCGTCGTAAGCATCCCTTATCGATCCGGAGACAGTTACATCAACATCCATTTCGTCCGCGGCATCGTAAGCCTCTTCCATCTCACGGCGCAAAATCTTCATGTTTTCGGTAAAAATATCTATAGGATTTGGAATAGGTTTAAGCTTTTTGACCGCAGCGGGAACTTTCTCTAAAGCTTCCGTAATTACGTCTGGAGCAATGGCTGCAATGCCTCCCGTAGCTACCGCGCCTTTCATAAACGCACGGCGGCTAGGGTCTGAAACATCGTCCACCACAGCTTGCGGCGCACCTGTTGGAGTAAGAATATCCAGCACAGTAGCTTTTACGGGTTGCTTGGCCAACGCGCCTAAACCCATCATTGCCAATGGAGCCGCTGTTTCAATACCTGCTTCTATCAAAGCGGCTTTACGTTCTTCCGGACTAAGTTCTGTATCTGCGGCGCGTCCACTAGCACTCATACCGCGCATAAGACCTTGAATAGGATCAAGGCAGAAGCAAGGTTTACAGCCCGACGCCCTGTTTCTTTAAGCTCTGGTGGAATAAAAGAACCAAGGCCCTTGGAATTTGTCTGGACCCGTGGGCCGCGATTGGTTTCTACTGGTGCGGGGACGTCAGCCATTATCGTCTCCCTAGTGAGACAATGCCTCCATATGCGTACTGTCGGGTTGGAGCTATGTGTACTGCAATATTTCGTGGAACGACTACAGGCGCTGCGGGTTTAGGTGGCTCTACAGCCGCTATAGAACTGTTATCACTAGAGTTATCCGTGACATTAATGGGATTAGGATTAGCAAATTCTGGCGTTAAGCGAAGTTTTTCCATAAGAGAAGGTTCAGCCATTTCTGCTCTTGCGTCATAAACGGAAACTGCTCCGGGGTCCAAGGTAGCGCCTTGAGGCATATTGGGGTTAGCTAATTGCAATGAAGTTGGTCCAGAATTTAAAAAGCTTCCCATCATCCCCCCGCTTGCAAGAAAATCTCCTATGCCAGAAGTTCCAATGTTAGTTCCTGCGGATCCCAAATTACGTTCCTGCTCGTAAGATCCAAGCGGACGAAATCCTAAATTATTAGAAAGAGACGAAATCGCACCGCCCTGTGTATCGAGCGCAGAGTTTCCGCCCGCATTATATTCCATTTCTGAAATATATCCGCTTCCGTCCGTATCTAAATGACCACTTGGTACATTTGAAAATTGAGCGCCAGCCATACCCGGTCCGCCACCGTCAAACATGTCTGCAATGCTTGTGTAACCACCGGGAAACGTTATGCCAGAACTGACCGGAGTATTTGCGGGTTTATTGGGGTTATTATCCTGCCCACTGCTACTTAGACCTCTTGCTACTCTTGCTCGTGCCGCATTGCCTGAACTACCTTCCAGAGCTTGCGATTGTTCATAGGTTATTGCCA
>UEXL01000294.1_pt1 | contig 20488 bp, 23 predicted proteins | sample 1796671 | NCBI WGS metagenome assembly UEXL01 (sample SAMEA4772471, study PRJEB27181) | metagenome | reverse complement strand
AACGAAGATAAGAAGCTAGACATCTTTATTAAACACCCAAAGCATGATCCTCGTCCTCTAGAGATGGGATCGGGTGCGGAAAAGACGATTGCTTCGATGGCAATTCGATTAGCCTTTTTAACAGTGTCCAGTTTACCAAAGTCGGACCTATTTATACTAGACGAGCCAGGCACTGCTCTAGACGAGGAAAACATGGAAGGGTTTACAAGAATCCTGGATATGGTAAAGGGATACTTTAAAACTGTATTGCTTATTTCTCACCTAGACACTCTCAAGGACTGTGTAGATATGCAGATAAGTATTGAGAGAAAGAATGGCTACGCCCACGTAAACATATAGGAGGACATATGGTGGCGGAGATAAAAGCATTTACAGACAAGTACACAGAGAAGTTCATATCGAGAAAGTTTTTAGCATGGATAACTGCTACGGGACTTTGCGCATATGGAACTGTCACAAGCGATAACTGGACGGCGATCACCTTGGCATATATTGGCACACAAGCACTTGTCGATATGGCTGTGAAGTGGAAGCATGGACCCGGCGATGCTTAGTTTAGTAAAGATCAAGACTGCTTGGGCCTGGCTTAAAACTCACTGGCAAGTACCATTCTTATTAATATGGACAATTGTAGTGTGGGTATTGACGCGAAGAAACTCTGACGCTATCATCGAGGTTCTAGAAGCAAAAAAGGAATCATATGAAAAGCAGATAAAAGTTATCAACGAGACTCACGCTGATGAGCTTCTCAGGAGAGATAAGCTTCTTGATCAATATAACGACACCATAAAAAAGATAGAAGAGGAGTGGAAGCTTGGAAAGCTTAAAATAACAAAGAAACAACAAGAAGACATAAAGAAATTTGTCATAGATTCGAAAGGAAATCCAGATGAGATTAAAAAGAAGATTGAAGACGCTTTTGGTTTTACTTACACTGACTAGTTTTTCTACTCAGGTTCTTGCTCAAGAGCAGCCAAAGGGGAGATATGCGAAACTAAGTCCGGGCGAACCATCACCTTTTGAAGCCTGGTGTTTCGACAACATAGCTGCAGCTACTATCTTTTCTACTTTAGAGAACTTTAAAGCTGGCTGTGACTTGGAGATTGAAAGAAAGCTAAGCCTACAAAAAGCTAAATTTGATCTAGATATAGGAAAATTGAACATAAGATATGATACACTAAAGAAGCAGAACGATGAAATTCTTTTGATTAAGAACACAGAAATAAAGGAGCTAGAAGAGGCAGCGCTAAAGAGACCCAATGAGTATTGGCATTGGTGGGCTCTCGGAGGGTTCAGCGCCGGAGTGGTGACAGCAGCAGCCATCTTCTTGTCTATTGAATGAGCGATAAAGATTTCGATTACATAGTAAAAAGTTGAAAGAGCGATACAAGAGAAGTACGGAGAAGAAGCTATCCAGAACCCTAGAAAGCTCTGGAACAAAGAGAAGGAAGAGAGATACCTTGAGGACCTAAAAGAGTTTTACAGCAGAGAGAAAGAAAAAGGGTCGAAGGATAAGGTTGGAGACATCTATATCTCTAGAGCCCTTCTGGAAAGAAAGTCAAACAGGGACTGCCCAGTTTGTGAGAAATACTCTTTTGATGGCAAAGACGACCTATATATGAATAAGTTTACTTGTTGTTTCGACTGTTATATCCAGTTTGTTGAAGGTAGAGAGGAGCGCTGGTCCGAGGGATGGCGCCCAGGCAAGAATACTATGGCAATTATGAAATAGCAAGACTATTTATATTTATAAAGTGAGGATTTTAAATGGCTACTACACTAGAAATTATTAACGGTATCTCTCAGGTGCTCTCGAACACGTACGACGGCGCCCTCGATGAGGAAGGAAACCCTGTAAAAGCAGGTCTTAAAAGAGAAGAAGGAAACCCTCTAGTTGACTCTAGAGTGATGGACGGCTTCTCTGTGAGGTTTGGAGGAGACAATCTTATAGTTTCCTATCAGACGGACGTGAAGCTCAAGGAGTTGCACAACAGCGGTTTTGAGTCTGATATGGATTCCATGCTCGGTGATATTGTCAAGTTCTTGAAAAAGGAATATAAAAAAGCTTACAGGAAGTTCGCTCTCCTTGTCTGCAGTCGATGAGGTCGAGGTGTTCGCTACTAGAATATCCGGCATTAGAAGCACTGTAACGGCGAAGAAGACGTTCAAGATCGGCGGCGCTGACGCAGACGAAAACGCAGAAGAGTCAAAGGACCGCTTGGAAGATACTTTCAAGAAGTTCCTTGAGCTTGGCGCCGACACCAAAGACCCACAGAACTCGAAAGCTAAAAGTGACAACTATAAGCCCTTCGACCCATTCAACTTGGTATCGGGACAAAGAAACACAGATTTGAAATAAGAATGTCTTTTAAATTATCCAAAAAAGAGATAATGAAAGAGATCCTCAAGTGTGGCAAGGAGCCCGTTTATTTTATTAATAACTATGCTAGGATAACCCACCCACAAAGAGGACTAATCCCTTTTCATCTTTATGACTTTCAGAAGGATCTGGTTACGGACTTCACCGATCACCGCTTCAATGTAATTCTGAAGGCCCGTCAGCTTGGTATATCTACTATATCCGCAGCTTATGTTGTGTGGCTGATGCTTTTTCACAGAGAAAAGAACGTGTTGGTTATCGCAACCAAGTTTGGAACAGCTTCGAACTTAGTAAAGAAAGTAAAGAATATACTAAAGAACATTCCTGAGTGGCTGCAGATAGCACACGTTACAATCGACAACAGAACATCTTTCGAACTTTCTAACGGTTCTCAGATTAAGGCGTCTTCTACTTCTGGCGACGCAGGCCGCTCTGAGGCACTGTCTCTTTTGGTTATTGACGAGGCCGCGCACGTCGAAGGTTTGGATGATTTGTGGATGGGCCTGTATCCTACTCTCTCTACAGGTGGTCGCTGCATCGCACTGTCTACACCCAACGGCGTTGGTAACTGGTTTCATAAGATCTACACAGAAGCGGAACAACGCACTAATGATTTCTACTCAACAAAGCTCCCTTGGGACCGACACCCAGATAGAGACAAGGACTGGTTCGCGAAAGAGACAAGAAATATGTCCCGCCGCGAAATCGCACAAGAGCTAGAATGTAATTTTAATATGTCAGGCGAAACCGTATTTCACGGAGAACATATCGCCTGGATAGAAAATGAGATAGTGGAACCGAAGTACAGGACTGGATTTGACAGGAACTATTGGATATGGCAAGAGTACACCTCTGGTTCTGATTATATGATATCTGCAGACGTCGCACGCGGAGACGGCAAGGACTACTCTGTATTCCACGTCTTTAATCTAGCAACAATGGAGATTGTGGCAGAATACCAGGGGAAGGTTACTCCTGATGTATTTTCTGATATATTGTCCAACGCTGGTAGAGAGTATGGAAACTGTATGTTGGTGGTGGAGAACAACTCTGTAGGATATTCAGTTTTGGAAAAGCTTCGAGAGAGAAACTATCCCAATATTTACCACTCTATAAAGTCAACTCATGAATACGTAGACCAAATTCAAGCAGAATCTCAATCTAACGCCATCGCTGGTTTTACCACGTCTTCCAAGACGAGGCCATTAGTTATAGCGAAGATGGAGGAATTCGTAAGAAACAAACTAATTAAGGTATATTCTTCTCGTCTTCTAAATGAAATGAAGACTTTTATATGGAATAATGGAAAACCAGAGGCAATGAGAAGCTACAACGACGATTTAGTTATGGCTTGCTCAATAGGCTGCTGGATAAGGGACACAGCTTTGGTAGAGAATCAGAGAAACGTAGAGTACAAGCGAGCTTGCCTAGATTCGATGATAATAACCAATTCGAGACTAGATACTACAATGCCTGGTCAAAATACCTATAAAAATAACAGCATATTTGATAAAATGCAAAAGACGCAGTCTGATTACGAGCAATTTCCGTGGCTCTTTAAGGGATAAAAAAACAATGGCAAACAAGAATAAAAATACGCAGAACCCAAGAAATCCTGAGAACGCACTCTTTCAGAAGTTAACAAAACTTCTTTCTGGGCCTCTCGTTACTCACAGGACCCAAACAGCAAGAAGGCTCCGACGCCGCCAGCTAGATAAATATGCCCGCCGCTTTCGCTCTGCTAGTGGTCAGCAGTTCAAGAAGACAGAATACAATCCTTTCGACAATCTTATGGCTAGCGTCATGCAAAACCAAAACAGACTGGAGAGGTATGTTGACTTTGATCAAATGGAGTACACACCAGAGATCGCTTCTGCGCTGGATATATACGCAGATGAGATGACAACGTCATCAAACTTGCAACCCCTTCTTACTATTGATTGCCCCAACGATGAGATTAAACATATTTTAGATTCTCTTTATCACAACATAATGAATCTAGAGTTTAACTTATTCGGATGGTCTAGGACCATGTGTAAGTATGGAGACTTTTTTCTCTACTTGGATATTGACGAGACTATAGGTATCCAGAGCGTCATCGGCCTTCCCACGCAAGAGGTCGAAAGGCTAGAGGGCGAAGATAAGACAAATCCGAATTACGTACAGTATCAGTGGAACTCTGCCGGAATGACTTTTGAAAACTGGCAAATGGCACACTTTAGAATCTTAGGGAACGACAAGCACGCTCCATACGGAACTTCCGCTTTGGAGCCAGCTCGAAGAATCTGGCGACAACTTTACCCTTCTCGAAGACGCGATGATGGCTTATCGTATTGTCCGTTCTCCAGAGCGGCGAGTATTTTATATCGACGTCGGCGCAATACCTCCACAGGATGTTGAGCAGTATATGCAAAAAGTTATGACGCAGATGAAGAGAAACCAAGTTGTGGACCCTTCAACTGGCCGCGTCGATTTAAGGTATAACCCAATGTCTGTAGATGAGGACTATTTTATTCCTATGAGGGGCCAAGCTTCCTCAAAGGTTGAAAGTCTTCCTGGCGGCACATACACTGGTGATATCGATGATGTTAAGTACTTAAGAGACAAGTTATTCTCTGCCCTTAAGGTCCCACCATCTTACCTTTCACAGATAGAAGGCGCGTCAGAGGACAAGACGACTCTTGCACAAAAAGATATTAGATTCGCGAGAACCATACAAAGACTGCAGAGGTCTGTAATAACAGAGCTTGAGAAGATTGGAATAGTACACTTATATGTCTTGGGCTTTAGAGGCGAGGACCTGACAGGCTTCAAGCTTAAACTCTCTAACCCTTCTAAGATTGCAGAACTGCAAGAATTGGAGCACTGGAAAGTGAAGTTCGACACCGCATCTGCAGCAACCGAAGGATTCTTCAGTAAGAGATGGATTGCTACTAGACTCTTTAACTTGTCAGAAGAGGAGTTCATGAGAAACCACAGAGAGATGTTCTATGACAGAAAGTTTGAGGCAGCTCTTGAGGCATCGGCGGAAGCGGAACAAGCAGCACTCACTCCATCCGAAGGAGGCGACCTCGGCGATATGGGTGATATGGGCGATATGGGTGACATGGGAGATATGGAAGATATGGGAGGAGATTTGTCCGACCTCGGTGGCGACGCCGCAGATATCGCAGCAGGTCCAGAAGATGACTCGATGCTCCTAGCCGCACCAGGAAAGAGAGACGATGATGAGCACGTTGGAACTAGAGGCCGATCGGCATCACAAAGAAAGAAGGAATATACTCCGGTCACCAACGACAAGAGACAGAGCGGAGCAAGAAAGAGGTCATCTCACTCAAAGTACTCCAGAGAGACGGCTTCCTCGACAAGAAGGAATGTTTTTAAAGGTTTTGATGACCTGGCGGGACTTTCGAAGGGCATTTATGAGGCTGAGGTATCTAATTACGATAAGGAAGAAAAGTTAATAACAGAAATCAACTATGACGTCAAGAAATTAATTCAAGATCTTGAAAAGAGGAGTAAAGATGAGACTCAGACATAACAAAAAAAGAAATACAGCTTTCGTTTACGAGGCATTGGTTAGAGAGCTGACCAAGAGTGCGATCAAAAACGATCTAAATAAGCTGAATAAAATAAAGAACATAATCAAAGAGCACTTCACGCGTGATTCCTTGCTTAAGAAGGAGCTTGGGATTTACAAGTCTCTATACGAAACCTCTGGAATGAACAAAGGCAGTGCAGAAAAGATGATAATGGAAGCTCGCTTGGAATACTCCAGGCTTGACAAGTCTGAAATCTTCAAAGAGCAAAGTTCTTTAATAAAGGTGATCAATCGATCATTGTCCAGTTCTGTGTTCTCCAACTTTGTACCGAACTATAAGAATCTCGCGAGCCTTTACTCTATTTTCAATGACGCCGTAGATGTAAAGCAAAAGGTGATGTTGGAGGAGAAACTCTTAGAGTCCATCACAGCTATAAAAACCACAACCAAAGAAGAGAAGGACCCAATTGACAATCTTGTTTACAAGTCTTTCGTAAAGAGATTCAATGAGAAGTACGAAAACCAGTTAAACGAAGGGCAAAAGTCCCTATTGACAAAGTATGTTACATCTTTCGTTGATGACGGCCTGGAATTAAAGATGGCGATGAATGAAGAGATTGGTGCACTAAAGACTAGAATCAAGTCTGCACTAGCTAAGCCAGTCGTCGCAAAAGATAAAGATCTTTTAGCCAAGACAAACAAAGTTATCGAGATACTAGAAGACTATAAGAATAAAGAAGTTGATTTAGTTATGGTCGAAGAGGTCCTGAAGATGCAAAGCCTAATAGAAGAGATTGAAAACGATGCCAACTAAAATAAAGATAGTCCCAGCAGAACAGCCATCATCTGGCGACTCTGGACTTATTAAAATAAAGATAATGAAAGAAGAGCCCGATCCTGCACAGGTCGACCTTCTTGCCCGACGTGCCTTGAACGGCGACATTATGATCTTTGATCATGATTTGGTGGACATCGTTGTGTCGCCAAATAAGAACAAGGTAGTGACCTTCCCAAAGAATCTAATGGAAAGAGAAGTATATCCAGTACAAGATAGGTTTTATAAGTTTCTTAGAAAAAAGGGAATTATTGATCCGGGTACTGTCCAGATGGGAAATGTACACCATTCAATGGAAGCCGACATATACGAGTCAGTTCTAGAAGGCGTCGATGCAATTCAGAGTGCACTCTTTGCGACAAGTTTGTTCTTAGAAGAAGAACGCCCAGACATCATGGCCAGAAAGCACCTGCATAGAGATATGACAACTCACATGCTTGATCCAGATGAGGATGACAGCACTGAGCTGGGCGAGGTTCCCCACGGAGAGAAGAAGGGTTCCCTCGACCATACCCATAGAGCTTATGGATATCAGTATATGTATTCCGTCCTGCGCGAAAGCGAGGAAGAGTGAGTCTAGTATATTTTGTACTGTGCGCCTTTGGATTAACACAAATTCTCGTTTATGCCACCATATTAAATTCAATAAGACCAACGGAAGGAAAGCTGGGAGAACTCTTTAGTTGTCCAATGTGTATGGGCTTTTGGGTTGGTGTAATTTTATGGGCCTTAAACAGTTGCACGGGACTATTTAGTTTTGATAATTCTTTTGTCACAGGTGCGCTTTTGGGGTGCCTCAGTTCCGGAACAAGCTATATTTTAAATATGCTGTTCGGAGATGATGGAATCAAAGTGGACCACAAAAGAGCTTAGGAGGTAAAAATGGCACCATTTGCAACTATAAGATGGTTTATCCGTCCGGTAGCCAATTGCTGTAAAGGATCTTAGATGATGCGGGTGGTCCCCGCTATTCAATAATTAAAACAAGGGAGAAAACAATGAAGATCACCAAAGAACAGATTAAAAAGATAATCGCAGAAGAGCTGCAAAAAGAGATTTTCGGCCAAGGGCCAGACTCGCCGACGAGCCGCGACCCAGGTTTCGGCCTTGAAATACAAAAGGCCAAGGAAGCCCTCGAAAAACAAGCGAAAGCAATGCCCAAAGGCAGTATCCGTAGCACGCTCGTGATGCTCAACCGCGCATTGATGTATATAGGCCAAATGAGTAGCCAGGAAATCCAAGACCCAGCAAAGAGAGAAATGTACATGCGCAACAGCGGCATATTTCTTGTTAAGCAACTTAATTTTGCTCTCGGCCATGCACAGAAGATAGCGTCTGGCGAAGGTGACTTGTCAGAGGGTAGCGATCAAGCCGAAGCTGAAGAGTAAACAGGAGAAAGTATGAAGCTTCTAAGAGAATATTTTGAACTTTGTGAAGGCGGCATATGCCAAGACCTTTTAACAGAGGACGAAAAGCGTCGCGTCGCTAGCGGTGCCATCATTTTGTCTGGTGTTATGCAGATGTCAGAAACCTGCAATGGTAATGGTCGCAAATATCCTCACAGTGTTATGTTAAGAGAGGTGGAGAACTATAAAAAGATGGTCCAAGAACGCCGCGCTTTGGGCGAGTTAGATCATCCCGATACTTCAGTTGTTAATTTGGCTAATGCCTCCCACCTTGTAACGTCGATTTGGATGGATGATAACAAGGTCATGGGAAAGATAGAGGTTCTAAACACTCCATCCGGCTGCGTGCTAAAAGAACTGGTATCCGCCGGAGTTAAATTGGGAATCTCCTCCAGGGGAATGGGGTCGATAAGAGAGGAAGGCGGAGTGACTATGGTAGAAGATGACTTTCAGCTTATATGTTTTGATATGGTATCAGACCCATCAACTCCCGGAGCTTTTATGATGTCAGAGGCAAGAGAAAGATCGAACATCTTCACGAAAGCAGACAAGATAAACAGAATGCTAAACAGCATCATTAACAAAGGGCACGACAAGTGAAAAGCAGTGAACTAAAAAAGGTATTAAAGCCACTAATAAAACAATGCATCAAAGAGGTGATCTTCGAAGAAGGTGTTTTATCAGGTTTAATATCGGAGGTTGTAAGCGGCCTCTCTGCAGTCCAACCAATTGTGGAGACAAAGTCTCAAGATGTTTTTAGTGCTAGTGGTCCTGATAGAGCATTAGAGAAAAAGAAGCGCCTTAGCAAAACTAAGAAGAAGCTTTCTGAGGCTATCGCCAAAGAAGGATATAACGGAGTAAATGTTTTCGAAAACACCGAACCGCTGTCTAGCGGAGGCCAGGTTGGAGCAGCTGCTGCCCCATCCAGTCCTTTATCAGGCTACGCGCCCACCGACGCCGGCATAAACATTGACGGACTTTTCTCGGTTGCAGGCAAGAATTGGTCAAAAATGATATGAAAGAGAGAACATAATGGCAAAACCAATACACGTTGAAGTACAAGCACAGTCGAGATATGCAGATGAGAACGAAAGACTGATTAAGAAGTTCATCAGAAAAGTAAAGAAAAACGGAGTTTTGGATTTACTTAAGAAGAGAAGGTATTACGAAAAGCCTTCTGTAAAGAGAAAGAGAAAGAAAGAGAGAAAGAGAAAGGTTTGTCAAGAGTCGACAAACAAGCATAAAGCTAAATTTAATGATTAAGGAGTTTTAAGATGTCAGATTTTCATAGACACAGTAGCTGGGGCAGGACTCGTAGGCCAAAAAATGTTAATGGCGCGACGAGCACAGCAGCGGCGACGACCGTCGCATCGGAACCGTCAGATATGGCAGATGGCACAATCGCGGGCGCATACTTTACGGAAAACCAAAGGTTCTTGCACCTGTCCTTAGACACGGATCCATCAGGCGACACTAGGACGGTTACTGTCTGGGGGTTTATGCATGCATCTGGCCGCTGGGCGCCACTAAAAGACACCTCTGGGACTGCAGTAGCAACTGGTGCAATCGCAGACGCTCAATTTCACAGAGTGTTTGAGATTGCAGGTGTGGATAAGGTATATTTTCAAATTGATAGTGCTTTAAACGGCAGTGACTTTTTCCACGCGGCACTTTCAACTTTTTAAGGAGTAACAAGGTGGCGAAATCAAATACTAAAAAGTCAGCGGACTATATCATAAAGACCAACGACATACGGGGCCAATATACTCCTATTGCAACACAGCAAGGATCCGACCAACCACCTCCTTTTATCTTAGGTTTTCGAGGTGTGCCAACCATACGAATCCGTACAAAGGCTGAGTGACATATTTTCCAGTCATTTAGCATATTTCAATACTAATTACTTTTGAGAAAATCTTCTACTTTTAAGGGGTAAGTATATGTCATCCATGTTAGAACAAGCAATCGTAGACGCCAAGGCGTTGAAAGAGTCGGCAATCAAGAATGCCGAAGCAATGGTAATAGAGAAATATTCTGATCAGATCAAAGAAGCTGTTGATTCTTTGCTGGAGCAGGACGAGGCACTCGAAGAAGACTTTGGGAGCGAATCTGCCGAGACAGAAGCCAACCCAGTGTTGGACCAGGTTCCAACGACTATGGAGGAAGACCTTCCCGCTAATGCTGGCGGCGGAGATGTTACAGACTCCACAACCTTAACTCTAGATTTGCCTGACCTTCTTCAGAAAATGGAAGAGATAGAAAAAGAAGAGGGAGCCCCCGCTGCAGACGTCCTGGACGCCGACAAAGAATCCCACGAGGAGCTAGCCCAAGACATGGCCCCAGCGGTCGACTCAGCTCCAGAGGCTGCTAGCACTATGATGGAGGACATCGACCTTGAAGAGGATTCCATCACTGACGCACTCGTAGACGAGATTCTAGAAAGAATGCGCGTCGACATCGACCCACAGCCTTCCGGCTGGGCAGATACTCCCAAGAGCGCACGTTGAAGAGAAGGCCGATCAGGCTCTTGCTCGCGAGCTGGACGACGAAGTAAAAGAAGAAAACGAAGCTCTTAGATCACGAGTTGCAGAACTCGAAGAATCTTTGAACAAAACTACAGATCAAAACGAAGAACTTGCCGAAGAGAAAGGCAAGTATAGAGATGCAATACTTATATTGAAAGAAAAGATTGATATTGTAAATGTTTCGAATGCGAAACTTTTATACATAAACAAGGCACTTGAAAATTCCTCCCTGAATGAGCGACAAAAGAGAAAGATTGTCGAAGCGATTTCTAAGGCCGAAACGACAAAGGAAGCGAAGGTTATTTACGAAACACTTCAAAGCACTGTGGGTAGTACGGACAGACGCGCTGTACCAAAATCACTAAGCGAAGCAGTCAGTAGAACAAACTCTTCATTGCTTATCAACTCGCAAAGAAATAAGGAAAATATTAAAACATCAGACGCCTTTTCTGAGCGACTCCAGCGTTTGGCTGGACTTAAATAAATAACTAGGAGGTTACTATAACATGTCTGTTTTACAAAAAACTAACTGAAGGTATCGTCCGTCGTGACGTTTCGAAGGAAGGAGCTGCTCTTCTCAACAAGTGGGAGAAGACAGGTCTTCTAGAGGGTCTCGACAGTGATAACCACAAGAATAATATGGCTGTTCTCTTGGAGAACCAGGCCAAGGAGCTTCTCCGTGAAGCTTCATCGATGGCAGCTGGCGACGTCGAAGGCTTCGCCGCAGTTGCATTCCCAATCGTTCGCCGAGTCTTCGGTGGATTGATTGCTAACGATCTCGTCTCGGTACAGCCGATGAGTCTCCCAAGTGGTCTCATCTTCTTCCTTGACTTTACACACACTCACGCCCGCGCAGGGTTTGAGGTTGGTGCTTCGATTTATGGCGGAAACGTCGTTGGTCGTCAGCTGACTGGTGGTGTTAATCTTGGCGCAGTCACGGTTGAAGGTCCTGGAGGATTCTATGACCTTAACACTGGCTATTCTTCGCCAACAAGCTCTGTCGCTCTCGCTGACGGAGGTGCAAGTGCAATTTCCGCACTTAGCGACAACGAACTAGGTGATAAGGATGCCACTGGTGGTATTCTTGCAACCCCTGTTGCTATTTCAGCTCTTACTGCAGCGCAGAAAAAGGCTATTCGTTTCGACCCTGATGTATTGGCTGCAGCCTCAACTAGCAAGATCGCTTCTGTTGTTGTCAAATTAAGCGAAGCTAATATGAATCTTGTGAACAAGAGAGCGCTTACAGCGGTTTCTCTTGAGAACGATGATGCTAGCCAGTTGACCGACGCAGCAGTTACCGTTGAGGTTCTCCGTAGATTGACCCACATGGGCTACAGAGACTCAAATGGTAATATTGTTGATGGCTCTGAAGCACAGCACATTCAGATCTACACCTTTGGTGGAGCTACTGCTGACAACGATCACGCTGCCACTGCGACAGTTACGTTCCCACTCGTGGACAAGCTTCAGGCTGGTGGCGCAGGCGCAGGCCAGGCTGATGCACTCGGTTCGATCGTTGGTGCTGACAGCTGGGGACTTGAAGAACCATCACCTGCAACTGGTGAGGTTGGTTCTTCGACTGGCAAGCAGCGTATACCTGAGATCGACATCAAGGTCGACAGTGTTGCTGTGACAGCTATCACAAAGAAGCTCAAGGCTAAGTGGACACCTGAATTGGGACAGGATCTCAATGCATACCACAACCTTGACGCAGAGGTTGAGTTGACCGGTATCCTTTCTGAGCAGATTGCTCTTGAAATTGATAACGAGATCCTCGGTGACCTTGTAAACGGTGCAAAGGCCGGAACTCGCTACTGGAGCCGTGCTCCTGGCTTGTTTGTTGACTCCAATGGTAATGAGTTGGGTGCTACTTCAGCATCTCCTGATTTCACTGGTACTGTCAGCGAGTGGTACGAGACTCTCATTGAGACAATCAATGACGTCAGTGCTGCAATCCACAGAAAGACACTTCGCGGTGGCGCAAACTTTGTTGTTTGTTCGCCCGAGGTTGCTAACATCCTTGAGTTCACAAGTGGCTTCCGCGCTAGCATCACTGCTGACGCTGACAAGGGTGACATCGGCGCTGTAAAGGTCGGAGCACTTTCCAAGAAGTTTGAGGTCTTTGTTGATCCTTATTTCCCAAGAAACGTGATCCTCGTCGGTCGTAAGGGTAACTCTTTCCTCGAAAGCGGTTATGTCTACGCTCCGTATGTACCATTGCAGGTCACACCTACCATCTTCGGTACGGAAGATTTCGTGCCACGTAAGGGCGTTATGACCCGTTACGCTAAGCAGATGGTTCGTCCTGACATGTACGGTGTTGTTGTCGTCCGTGGTCTCCTTGGTGAGGCCGGCGCTAGCTAATAGCGTCCGATAGCTAAAAGATTAAGCCCTCCATTTTTGGAGGGCTTTTTCTATTTTGATTAACTATTTACTACAAGTGATAAGGCTACTTATGCCTTTTATATAAAAGGAGATTTATAATATGAGTAAAATAGGAAGAGCATCAAGAAATTCATCCTTGGTGAGATTAGAGACATTAGGGAATGCCACCAGCGCCCCAACTGCAAAAGTAATTGCCGATGCTGAGTCTGGAGAAGTATATTTAATTGACCACAATCATGCATCAGCACTAACAATCACTTTGCCAGCGTTAAAAGCAGGTGCATATTTCAGATTCCCAACTTAAGACAAAACTTGCCGCAAACGGAACAATTGTCATCAACAGTAAGGATAATACTGCAGGCGATTTTGCAGGTGGCATTGTTGAGCAGGTTTTAAATGCTGGCGACGGAGCGGTGTCGTATCAGTTGTGTGGATCACACGACATATTGACGATTAACGATGATGCAAACATCGGATCCTTTGTAGAGTGTGTTTGTGATGGGACGTCTTGGCACTGGACCGGAACAGTATTGACCGAAGCCGTCGGACCTAACGTAGTATTCTCTAGCTGATAGATAATTGACTCGCCTTATCATCGAAATAGAACCAGCCCCGAGTCTTATGACTCGGGGTTTTCTATTTTGAGAACTAATTATAATACATGCTTTTGAAAGGAGCAAAAATGGGAAAGCGAAGAAAAAGAATGACTATGACAAAGTATGCTAAAAAGTATGCATTAAAGAGAAAGGCTCTTCTTGGTGATACTACGGCTACTACAACTACTGCCACAACAGAGGAGTTGCCCCAGCAGAAAGTCTTGGAGACCGCAACAGAAATAACAGAAGCGATAACAGAGCCTGTAACAGAACCTGTAACAGAGCCTGTAACAGAGCTTGCAGCAGAGCTTGCAGCAGAACCTGCAACGGAATCTGTCACCGTCGCAACACCAGAAACAGAGACGCCCCCAACGCCTAACGCGTTAAGAGAACTTGCTACTGCCACTCCGAAAAAGAAGAGAAGAAGACGCTCGTCTTCTCGCAAGGCGACAACCACAAAGAAAGCAAACAGCGAATAACACAGCGGTTTTCCTCGTTTAGTTAACTAGTTAAAAGAAGAACGGAGGATTCTCTAGATGCCAACAACAACTTTGACACCAGCTAGTACGATGAGCAAGTCTATTCTTGCTTCTTCGGGCAGCGAGGGAGATGTAAACAAATCTGTTGCTTATAAGATTTATTCTAAGACAACGTCACCACTGTACGACACCAACTTTTTGTCTGGTGCTGTAGACCAAGTTACATATGTATACAGGAAGCTCGGAGGAGATGTTTTAGACATCGAGCTTACTACTGCAAATGTGTACACTGCATACGAAGAGGCAGTATTAGAATACTCGTATATTATAAACATTCACCAGGCGAACAATTCGCTTTCATCTTACTTGGGCCACTCAACGGGCGCGTTTGATCACTTGGGTAACCTTAAGTCAACGGGAGATACGACACTATCCTCCTCTCTTGATGGTCAGCAGGTTGCCTTAAAGTATCCAAGATTTGATTTTGGGTATGCAAGAAGAGCGACAGAGGCTGTCGGCGCCGAAGTCGGCGTCGGAAGAGGCCAACAGGAGTATTCGGCTTCTTTTGACACTATCAACGGCCAACAAGACTATAATCTTCAGACAATAATCTCGTCGTCAGCTGTGTCTTCCGGTTCCGTTCCATACTTTCAGAAGATCGGTAACAAGAAGATCCTAATAAAGAAGGTGTTCTACAAGACACCTCATGCAATGTGGAGATTCTTTGGATACTACGGTGGCTTGAATGTTGTTGGAAACTTACACAATTATGGACAATTCTCAGACTCTTCAACATTCGAATTGATTCCAGCTTGGCACAACAAGGCTCAAGCGATGGCCTTCGAGGACTCGATATACACGAGAATGTCTCACTTTTCATATGAGTTGAAAAACAATAACCTAAGATTGTTCCCAATACCAGAAAGGAACGGACCATCAAAAATGTGGGTGCAGTTCTCTGTAGCGACTGATCCGTTCTTTGAAGAGGACTCCGGCGTCAACAGTGGTGTTGACGGGATAAACAATATGAACACTCTACCATTCTCTAATTTGCCATTCAAGAGCATTAACAGTATTGGCAAGCAGTGGATCCGACGCTTCGCGCTCGCAGTGTGCAAAGAGATGCTAGGACAAATAAGAAGCAAGTTCCAGACAATTCCGATCCCAGGCGAATCCGTGACATTGAATGGCAACGACCTCATATCCCAGGCTAAAGAAGAGCAGGACAAGCTGAGAGAGGAGCTGAAGACTACCTTGGCAGAGATGACCTACTCGAAGCTAGTTCAAGTAGACTCCGAAATTGTGGATGCTACAGGCAAGATACAGGAAAAGGTTCCAGTATCGGTATTCGTGGGGTAATGAAAAATGGCAGATAATAAATGGAAGCAGCCTAAACAGCCGCCCGCACCCTTATTCCTGGGAAAGAAAGAGCGGGATCTAGTAAAGCAAATCAATGATGAGCTAGTAGAAAGAGTTATTGGCCAGCAGATATTGTATTATCCCATAAGCATTGAAGACACAGACTTTCACCCTGTTTACGGAGAGGCGATACGAAAGAACTTCCTCAACCCTATAAGAGTGTATGCCCTTGTAGAATGGCAGGGGTACGAAACAGAGACTACCCACTTAGGCGTCGACAGGCTGTCTAAAATTACAGTACACTTCCACAAGAGAAGATTAACAGAAGACCAAAACTTGTTTGTTAGAGAAGGCGATTTTGTTTTATATGGAGACCAATATTACGAAATAGTCACTCTCAACGAGCCCAAGCAGATATTTGGGCAGGTTGGACACAAAATGGAAATAACAGCAGAATGTGTCAAGGCAAGAGAGGGTCTCTTCGATGCCAATTAGAGAAGACTCCAAAGAAGAAATTAAAATACCGTTCTCATCTTCCAAAATAGAAAACATCGATGCGGCTATGGTGACCTATTTGGACAGAGAACTAAACCTTCACACAACAACAAACGGCGGATGGAACAAGGTTCCTGTCATTTGGGCCTCTGCAGAGAGGATGTTCCAAAGCAAAAGGGATTCAGGCATAAGAGACAAGGACGGTTCTCTTGTTCTGCCTATAATCAGTGTTGAGCGAAAGGGAGTGGCAAAAGATTTAGAAAGAAAAGGATCAGTTCAAGCAGCGTTACTCCCAGAGCCCGATGAGAAAGGTGGCGTTATAAAGATTGCAAGAAGAATAAAGCAGGATAAGACATCAAACTTTGCCAATGCAAGCGCTCAGAGAAAGAGGGGTCAGCCAAATTTCCCGACTGCAAATAAGAAGATAGTCTACGAGACTATAACGATCCCACTACCGATATATATCACGGTCCAATACGAAATAACGGTAAGAACAGAATACCAGCAGCAAATGAATGACCTTATAACTCCCTTCTTAACCAGACCAGGAGGCGTACACTACATTTTGGTCAAGGACGAGGGCCATCGATACGAGGGCTTCATAGACCAGGACTTTGCACACAACAACAACTTAGGCTCTTTCTCAAACGAGGAGAGGAAGTTCGAGACAAAAATAACTATTAATATACTGGGTCATCTAATAGGAGCTGGACCGAATGATGATCAACCACAATTCTCAATTAGAGAGAACGCTGTTGATTTCAAAATGCCTAGAGAGAGAATCTTGACAAAAGACGAGGTAGATAGAAAGTTAGGAGAACTTTATGGCCTTGCAGGGATAGAGGACCTATACTATGATTAGGGAAAAGGATATAGGCAGAAAAGAAGCAATGCGTCGAGGCATATCTACAGCAGATTTGTTTATACCTCATGACTATCAGACTCCGATACCATTTCAGGCTTCCAACATAGAGAATGTTGACTCTGCGCTGTTCGATTATATAAAGAAGTTAAACATAAGCACGACTACCCATCGTGGCTTCGAACCTCTGTCCATTGTTTGGGTGTCTCCAGAGAGAAGCATGTCAGCAAAGAGAGAACTACACTTCAGGGACAACTCTGGTGCTCTAATATTACCTATTATCGCAGTTGAGAGAACAGGAATAACAAAGGATCTGAATAAGAAGGGCGCTGTTTGGGCTAACATCGTTCCCCACGCTGATGAGAAGGGTGGCTCAATAAGGATAGCCAGAAGACTGAAGCAAGATAAGACATCAAACTTTGTAAACGCACGAACATATAAAAAGAGAGGTCAAATTAACTTCCCTGGCCAGTATAAAGACAAAATAGTATACGAAACCATAAGTATACCTCAGCCGGTATACGTTGAGATGACATATAGGATCACGATCAGAACAGAGTATCAACAGCAGATGAACGAGGCGATAACCCCATTCATCACAGCTCCAGGAGGAGTTAATTATATTCTTGTATCTCGCCACGGTCACCGATACGAAGGCTTTATCCAGCAGGAATTCTCTCATAAAAACAATTATTCTTCCTTTACGAAAGAAGAAAGAAAAATAGAAACGACCATTGATATAAAGATCCTTGCCTATTTAATAGGAGAAGGTCCGAACGCAGCACAGCCGACTTATTCCATAAGAGAGAACGCTGTGGATATCAAGATGCCAAGAGAGAGGCTAGTGTTCGGAGATTCTCCAGAGAGCGAGAACGGTAGGTTTTATGGCCTCGCAGGTGTTGTGAGGCTGATAGACAAAGGAGAGGCAGATTTTCAAGTAAGCCCATTTGTTTTTGATAGGGGGGCAGAAAGTACAGGAGGAGGAGGTGGTGGCTCCACCACTACAGCAGCTGTGGCAGGATCAGTAACAACTACAAACTATACTCCGAACGGAGAATTCCAGCAAACCGGCGACGGAAGCAGAACGACTTTTACAACTTCAGAGGCCTTCATCATAGGCACGCAACAAGTCTTCAGGGACGGTGTTCTAATGTCTGTCGGAGACGATAATGATTACACTGTCACCAATAGTACAACTATAGAATTTAACGACGAAGACCCTCCAAAGTCAGATGAAAACTTGATCATAAGTTATGTTAAGTCGTAGTTTTGTAATTAAATATCTATTTATATTATCGGAACAAAGGAGATCGACATGCCCGATTTAGACAAACTAATTGACTTGCTTGAAAAGATAAAAGAGACAGACCCAGCGTTTACTGAGAAGGCTGGAAAGGCAATAGAGGCACTAATCGGAGAAGATGACGACGATGATGAGGAGGTGATCTTGGAGGTTGAAGATGCAGACGTGGAAGAGGTCGTTTCGGAACCAACTCCACCACCAGAGCCCGTATCAACTCCTGCGCCTAAAGCCCTGCTCTTGCCCTGCCCTGCTCGGAGTCCTCCTGAGCCCTCCGCCCCGGAACCTGAGCCCGAACCTGAGCCCGAGCCTGAGCCCGAGCCTGAGCCCGAACCTGAGGCAGAAATAGAAAAAAAGCCAATATTTCCAGAGGTTGTGGAACTTAAGTTCGCACACTTGAAAGAGATAATAGAAGAGCGCTCAGAGATAAACCAAAAAATTACAGACTTGGGCTTATTGTTGCAGAACTATGAATCAGACAAGGATGAGTTGTTGGAGTATATAGAGCGAAAGCATAAACTTCTAACAGAGTATATCGCCGGCTTAAGGAGTACATACAACTTAGATCCTCATGCTGAATACAGTCTAGAGTTCCCGCGTCAGCAGGGAGAAAAGGCAAGGTTCGTGAAGAGGCAATAGTTTTTCTTACCAAACTCTTACAAGAAACTCACAGTTGGAATAATATTGTAAGTATACTTATAAGTCTCGGGAGTTAAGGACCGACTGGACTACATACTATTAGGACACAAAACCATAAAGGGGAAATTTAAAGTGAGCGAGGAACAACAGGCACAACAAACTTATGTAACATCAGATATCGGTATCGCCGCGTATCTTCAGATGTTTGAGGTGAGGCTGCTGAAGTGTCATCGACTAGAGGGTGGGCGCTTCCATTTTGAGTTTGATAATCCCGATGAATGTAAAAAAAGATCAATAGAGTTTCTTAGTTCAGAATTTTGTAGATTCGATAACAATGTAAGAAACTTAAAAAAGCTTCTGTTTTCGTAGTATCGTTTTTTACTTTTCCGTTCAATTCCGTTAATCCAATCTTTAAGACCTATTTTAAACCTGTTCTGGTTTATTAATCATATACTTACATTTTATAGATACGAACATCCATCTAAATAGAGAGGGAGACCATTAACATGGCAGCATCAACAGGAACAGTGGTAATCGCTGAAGCTGGGGGCGAATTCGACTCAGCTGATTACCCACGTTTTGTTTTAGGAGATGGTACTAATAGTTTAACTTTTGTTATAGATAATCATGCAAGCCAATTGCAGACCCGATACGTCGGAGAACTTGCAACGGCATACACGGCTTCTACTCAGACACCTTTTGAGGATTCTCAAAGAGGCAGAGTAGTTATCCCAACCTTTGACGAGTCAGATGGCGCGACAAAGGCAGGCATATCGTTTTATTTTACGGACTCAGCGAACATAGACAACGCGCTTAACCAGTATGGTGAAATTGCAACGGCAGGTAATGCCGGGTTTAAGGACATTGCAGTTAGACCTCACTGGGTTATAAGAGACGCTGACGGAGATTCAATCAAGATTGGCTTTGGTTCAACCAATGCCACCGCGATAACAAACCAGAGCGCTGTATTGCTTTATAAGTATTCAGCTACAGGTTCTCCTAGGTATTGGCTCTATAGAGAGACTGCTTCAAGCAGGAACTACTTTATAAGAGTTGTTAACGAGGGCACTAATGCGTGGAAAGCGCACCAGGTATTCTTTGGTGCGATTAAGCATGCGTACACGTCCGGTCTGATCAACATCGACGTTCAGGGTATTAAGTCAGACGGATCTTTGATGTCTGCATCTCTTGGTACTCTTGGCGGCGCAGGCTCTTACACATCGGCTGAGTCTGTTGGTATACGCTTGGAGTATGAGACAGCAGGAGCAAAGGGAAATGCTTGTTCTTTTAACTTGGTGGACGCACAGGCTCACTTGACAGCTTCTTCGGCAGCTGAAAAGATTGCAGCGTCTTATGGTTATAACGAATATGCTCAGGCCCCTGCTATCGCAAGACATACTTTGAATGCGTCCGCAGACAATGACCAGTTTCTTTACAATAACGTCAACACTGAGATATATTTCAGAGGTGGTACGAAGGCGGGATCTGGTTCAGATGCTTCGCTGAGTGCAGCAGACATCGCGGAGTCCATTAAAGACATAATTAATGGTTCAAAGCTGGAAATCACTGCGACTCGCTCGGACGCCACAGTTAATTTAACTAACGACAATGATAGTGACGTCGGAAACGTAACAATCACAACAACGAACAAGGGATCCCTTTTTTCCGTATCTGGAATGAGCGGAG
>UEXL01001334.1_pt1 | contig 20721 bp, 38 predicted proteins | sample 1796671 | NCBI WGS metagenome assembly UEXL01 (sample SAMEA4772471, study PRJEB27181) | metagenome | reverse complement strand
TTTAATCATGTTTCTTTTCCTCTATTTCGTAGAAAAATTATCAGTGTCTTCTGTCTTCCATTACCTGTATCTTCTACATTCCATTCATTGTTTGTACCTTCAATCAGAATATTATCTTTAACTGTAAATGAAGGTATGTCCCATATAATCTATTGTTTGGCTGTGCCGCATAATTGCCATCATCTAAGGCAATTATGTGTGCGCACTTATGTTCGTGCGGTATCTCAGAATGATCAGTGTCTACTATATTACTCTCTGGATGTGCAAAGTCAACTGTGAATAAATAGGACCCGTGATGCCATTTTTATCTTTTCCTATATATTTACCGGATGTCCGCTTAAATATCAAAAAGTAACAGCAGGATAATAACTAAAACAATTCCAAAGCTCCAATTCATCAAGTCTTCTTGGTGGAACAGTCTTCGGTTCAAACCACGTTGAATAAAAGCGATAATTGGAGACGATAAAGATGCACCATTTTCCATAATGCATGCCATAAGATAGCGCGACCTGAAAGAGCTAAGACCAAAGATAATGCAGTCTTCAACTTCTCCATGATGTTTTTAAGGTCATATAAATACTCCCTTTTTATTTGCGTATTGTACAGGAATATTTGCATTTAAGTAAGCCATAATTTATCACTTTATACTACCCCAATTTGGTCCAGATTCATAGTCTACCTTATTGGGTATTTCTAATTAACTGCTTTTCCATAATCTTTATAATGTCCTTAGAGTTATCATTTTCTCCAAGAGGAATAGATATATCAAGCTCATCATGTATCTGTATATGCGGTGTAATGCCTTCCTTATATAATTCTAACATAGCTTTTTTAGTCATGTCTGCAGCACTACCTTGAATTAATTTATTTAATGCTTTGTAAGTAAAAGCTCTACGATGACCATTCTCATGCCAATAATTTTTTTGTTTATTACCATCTTTGTCTTTAATAATTCTCCTTCTTCATCTTTCATAAAGGCACCCATTGCTTGAAGCTCTAACATTCTTTCATGATCTTGTGCAGGTACAAACCTACCCCAGTCACTACCTTTTAATATAGGTTCGTATTTTGGAAATCTACATTTTCTATTTAAGATAGTTTTAATTCTACCTTGATCTTGAGCAGCACTCATTAATTGATTTGTTAATTGTTTTACAAATGGAACTTTACCATGATAGGTATCAAATAATTCTTTAGCTTTGTCTTTAGATACACCAAGTTCTGCTTCTAGTTTAGCTTTACCCATACCATAAAACAAACCTAAGTTAATTACTTTAGCTTGACCTCTTGGAATCTTAGCCATGTCAGCAACAGTCTGATGAAAGTCTGCTTTTGGATCAGTGTCATATGCATCAGCAATTTTATTAACTGAGGCTAATCCAAATCTTAATGCATACTCTGTAACTAATCTTGGTTCCTGTTGCGAGTAGTCAAACGTACCCCACTTGCAACCTTCTTCAGGTAAAATAAACTTCTTATCAATGGTCCTGTGTTTGGATCCTTAGCTGGAATTTGTTGTAGGTTAGGATTAGAATAACTAAATCTACCTGTAACTGTGCCTCCATCATCAGATCTAATTTGATTTATCTCTGCATGAATTCTACCATTATGTTCGTGTCTTAAAATTGTATCAATAAATGTTGTATTGACCTTGTTTATTTTTCTAGCTTCTGCTATCATTTAATTACAGGATGCTCATGATTAGAAAGGAAATTTTTTGTAAATGAAGGTGCACCAGTTTTTTCAGTTTTTCAAAAGGTAGTTTTAAATGTTCAAAAACTTTTTGAATACTACGTGCAGCCCATATTTGAGTTTCTACTCCTGTCTCTATTTTTACTTGGTGGATTAATCTTTCTTCTTGTGTTGTTAATTCTTTTTTTAATTGATTGGCTCTTGTCACGTCTACCCGCACCCCTAGGAAACGCATATCGACTAAACAAGGAAACAGATCAGTCTCAAGATTAAATATATCTTGACAATCATCTTCTACTAATAATTTTTTTACATGTTGCCAAAGTTTAAAAGTTAGTTCAGCATCTTTTTCAGCATAAGCTCCTACTTCACTTGCAGGTAATTTCCACATTTCTGCTTTTGGTCCTCTTGACTTAGCTGCTTCATTCAAAGCTTTTTCATTCTTACCTTCGTTAAGATAATGCCATGACAAAGCATTTAATGTATATGCAAATCTATTCTCATCTAAAACTGAACATGCAATCATAGTATCTACGATTAAACCATTGATTTTTATACCTAAATTACGTATCCAACATACGTCATACATTGCGTTATGAAATATTTTTGTAGCTGGACATTCACAAATATCTTTAAACCATTCTAAAGTTTTAGCTCTATTCATGTTAGGTCCTTCACCATGAGCTATAGGAAAATACCATTTGTCATTAAATGTAGCGACAGCAATACCAACAACTTCACCATTACCTGTAACTGCACCAGATCCTTTTGATTTTAAATTTGGATCTCGTGTTTCTAAGTCAATTGATATCTCATCATAACTTCTTAGATCAGGATATTCTGTGGGCTGTACCCATTCGGTTTGTGTTAAGTATTTAGGTATCTTCATTTTGATAATATATATTTCTTTTCTACTAATTTATTTAATTTATTTTTATTACTAAATGCATACAAAGCTGCCTCATAGCTATGTGGAAATATTTCCCAATCAACTAGAGTACCATAGATTTCTAAACGAAACTCATGTTTATTTACTGTAATATTTTTTGCTTTAAAATTTCTGTTAGGCATTATTTTTCCTTTTTCATATCATTCATTTTTAACATTTCTAATTGACAGTAGTGTACAATTTTTTTAAGATCTTCTGCTCCCCCCTTCCGCTGATAGCGACAAACATATTTAATAACGTTGCCCTGAAAGAACGAGAGATCATTTTTAGAAATAAACTCGTATAGGTTGAATAGGAAATTTTGTGTAATGATTCCCACCAACCTGTGTGTATTGTGGAAATGATTCCTCGAATATATCTTTATGTGTCATAGTTGATACTCCTTTATTTTCTTTTTAGCTTTCAGTTTGTATAAATTATTTCTTGCTCTTGTGATACCCACGTACCACACTCTATGCTCTTCATCTTGTTTGTCAACACTTAGACGAATACTTTTCTGTACTTTAGAACCTTGATGTAAAGAGAGTATTACATTATCTTCTTCACCACCTTTTATTGCATGAATAGTTGATAACCATATCCTTGCATTTTCATAAAGTTTTTCACCCCCAGAAATTATATTTCGAATGTAAAGTATTTCTTTCTGATCAGCTACGAAAATATCATACCAATTTTTTTCAGGATCCCAATTACCATTGGGAATATATTCTCTGACATCATTGATTTCTTTTTCTTCAAGCTTACCTTCTCTTATCCATTTAGTGTAAGCCATTGCTCCATTATAAATACCTACGTTAAAACTTTTACCTTTGTTACTTTGATAATAAATATTTTTACTTTTAAGTTCTTTCATTATGTCTAACAAATTGCTTTTAGTTCTTGTTAAGATTAACCATTTACCTTTTGTAAGATCTACTTGTCCTAAATTATTGATGTGAGACGCAAAGCCCTCTTGCGCCCTTGGCAGGTATTCTTTGTGTTTCCTGATGCCTGATATACGACTCACTGCTATTTGAGATTGTTCTTGCACTGCTTTTGATACTCTTCTCGAATACCTTAAAACACGTTCATTTGCAGGCTCTTTTATAAATCTATTAACATCAGCACCTGCCCAAGCGAATATGGCTTGGTCGTCATCACCAGCTAAATATATATCATCACAATTTTCTTTTAGCTTATCATAGAGTTGCCATTGTAATGGAGATAAGTCTTGTGCTTCGTCTATGAAGATAGCTTTTAACTTAGGAAATTTTTTTGAGTCTATAACTTTCTTAACTAGATCATTAAAGTCTAGTAAATGCATTTTTGTTTTGTATTCTTGTAAGTTTATATGAATATGCTTTAACGTATCCCAACTATCTATATCTTTTCTGTCATGTTCATTAAGATTAAATTCTTCTCGTAAAGGTATATCTTTGTTAATAGATCTTTGTATCATTTGAAAGTAAGGGTTATTACAAGTTAAGAAGTGTGTTTGTTCTTCATTATACTTATCATTAAAGTTTACTCTTATATTTAATTTCTTACCTAAAGCTTCATAATGATGTGGTTGCATAATATCACTTTCATTTAAGTTTAATAAATGAAAACAAAATGCATGAAGTGTTTGAAAATATGGAACTTGTTTTTCATCTACACCTATTCTTTCTCTGGCTTCTTTTGCAGCTTTTTTTGTAAAAGCAAAGTAACCTATCTTGTGATAAGGTGTACCTGTTCTTACATAAGCATTAACTCTTCTAATTAATCTAAAAGTTTTACCTGTACCTGGTGGACCATATATCTTAATAGGTTTTTCATTATACTATGTTCTGTTTATCTTCTATTGCTATTTTTTCTTCTGGTATTTCTTCTTTCATCAAATCATCTGCAGGCATTTTTATACACCTGACTGGTGGAAATGATTTTCACTTCTCTCCTTTTGGAAATCTTTTTGAAATCCAAACTCAGCTTTGAAATGACTTTTAATTAAAGTTGCAGTTCTTGGTCTGTCTTTTGTCCACTCATTTCTTTTAATCTCTTCATAAATTTATCGTAGTCAAAGTAATAATACTCTTCATCTTTCAGTACAGCACCACTTTTAAATGAAGCATATGTTGTAGCCTCTGGTCCATTGACATAATCTTCTAAGTATTTCTTTAACATTTCAATAGGATTAGTACCAGCAGGTGGTTTAATATCCTCTTTAGTGGCCCATAGAGCGTCCAGGATAGGCTGATATTCATTATTCTTAATAATGGGAGGGGAATATAGATGTTTGGTCTGCTATGAGCGCTCTCATCTCTTTCATCTCTGAAATCTTTTTTATGTGTTTTGCATGTATTTGAACAACTTTACTATCAGATAATTCTACATTAAAAAAATATTCTGGGTCAGGTTTATAACATATTTTTATTAAACCAGATATTTGAGGCCAGCTACTTTCTCTATGACTTCCAATACCAAACTTTCTACGTAAGCAAGTTCCTTTTGCACAATAAGAAGAGATAGGTAAGTCATGACAAGTATGACCAGCTGTATCTTTGTCCCAACTTTTTATTTTTTCATTTACTTTAGCGTCACCCCAGGTGTCATCATACTGAATAAAATCCCTTGCGGCTTGTATTAATTTTTTCTTCCAATCATCTTTGTGTTTCTTTTTAACAAACACCATGTAGTTAAATAAAAATCTATCTCGCTCGTCTTTTAGTTTGTTCCCTGATTCCTGAACCTGTTTGCATATCATCTGTAAACATGGAGGACCATCTAATAAATCTTCTGGACCACCAGTTAATATTTCTTTTACTTTTTTATTTGATACTTCTTTTAATGATTCTTTGGTTTGTAAATTATCTTTTACTACGTTTATAAAATCTTCAAACTCTAGTTCTTTTCCATCTGGTAATAATGCTTTACGTTCTGTCTTTTTAAAATAAGGTAAGTTAATAAATGATCCAGAAGTTCTAACATTGTCTTGGTTCATACCTAACTGTGTTTGTTTTGGAAATATTTCTGTCTTAGATGATAGTCCAAATAAGAATAATAAGTTTTGTAAAAATTCTCTAATTAAAGTTGCAGGTACTTTCTCTGCTGTAAATACATATATGTGAAGTCCATTACTTTTTGATTTAATTGGAACGACAGGTAAATCTTTGTCTTCAATTACTTTTAGGTAATGATGAATATCAAAACTAGAATAATCAGACGGATCAATATCGATTGCACCAAAGCTAGCCATACCATTATCATCACATGCTTGTATACCTATTGCACGTTTACCATCTAAATGATCTTGATAATCTTGATCAGATATATTTCTTTTAGACCAGCCATAATCGCCTGGATCAAATTTTAATTTGTTTGTTTGTGGATCATGATAACCATTGTTAACATTACAGAAACCAAAGTCTCTTTCTAGTCCACTAAAATATTTTCTAAATTCTTTCATAATTTATACGGCGCCTCCAGTCTCCCTTCAGCGCCGTTGTTATAACACTTTATTATACTATGTCTTGCTTTTTGACCAGCATCGTATTTAGGTTTAGCTGCACCTTTAGAAACTGATTTCTGAAGTTGTGCTGCTATCTCATACATAGACGCATCATCTTTATTAGCGACATCAAGATTTCTTACTCTTGATGGTTTGTAGACATGCCAGCTTTTACTCCCGCTGTTCTTCCAATTGTGTTTAACTTATACACAGCTGAATAACTTGCAGGATTAAATGAACCTTGATCATCTGTGAATCTTAGATTCTTGATAAGGTTATTTAATTCCCTCGCTGGAGATAAATTAGAAGATCTCATTGGGACCACTGCAGGTTTTAACTCACCATCTACCATTGCTAGTACATAGAAGTATGCAGTCTTCTCAACATAGTTACCATTTGGTAATCTATATCTTCCATTTTTCTTCCACAGCATCGGCTGGAATCTCTAAATGAGTTCCTACTGGAGCTGAAGCACTATCGCCTCTCTCCTGCCATTCAGGATACCTAGTTTGTGCGTGAGCAATTATAATATCTAATCCCTCTTCCCATTTATAAGTTTACCAAACCCTGATGCATAAATCATACCAGGTTTAGCTCCTTCTACATGCTTGGCGTCTCTCTCATTACATTCAGGTGACAGCTGATGTAAGATTTTCAGAATCGGTGTTGATACGTCATCTGATTTAATCTCTTCAGCTCCTTTACCAGAGTCTGCTCTGAGATTTATTGTTGCTAATGCACCTGCATTAGCTTTCTTTGCTACTTGACTTTCCATAGATTCTCCTTTGTTAGTCTATTAGTCTGTTGATTTAGATTTAGTTATCTTAGTTTGATATCCAGCAAACGTACTGAAATACTCTGAAGGTATCTGACCACCACGTGTATGGAGATCCTCAGAGCAACTCTAAGGGTTCCGGCATGAACAGAAACTTTTTGTTCCGGTTCATAGCCTTGTCCTCTTGCAAGGGTAGCATATTGCGTCGCCTTGTTATCTTCGTCCTTTCCAAACCTCACTGTGATTTCATTTTTCACAATGTTGCCTAGTCCGTTCTCTCGAAGCCATTGATATGCCTCTGCTCTTTTAGCTGCTAGAGCATTAGCAAAAAACTTATTAGATATTTCTATTTCAGAACCATCTTTTAATTTCATAGTTTTAAGATTCATAGCATTCATCATATCTGGAATTACTACTTGAGAAAAATATTTTTCACTCTCCTCTAAATCTTTAATTCTATCTTTATAGTTCTGTATCTCTTGTTGGATGTCTTGAAGTTTTTTTATTTCGTCTGTTAGTTTTTGAGGTTCTGTTTGCGTCACCTGACTGGGCGCATCAGCTCTTAGATTGATCGTCATGTTACTCCTTAATAGTTTAATAGTTTAAATTTATATTTGCACTATCCTATATAAAGATATATTTTTTATTGTCAACTAGTTTTGAAAAATATTTAATTCAATCGGGTAATAAGAAAATTGTCTTCTATCGTATTTTAATAATTTAAATTTACCGTTTGTAATATCAGAAGCCACTGCACACACCACACCAATTATGGCAGGATCGCCATAAAGTAATAAGTAATCTTCAGTTGTAAAATCTTTTAGTGAGTTTTTTATTTCCATCACCATTGGGCCTGGCGTAAATTGCATTTGTTTTAAACGAGGAAATAAAATCTTAATTTCGCCATACTTTAATGCAGGCGTAATATCAATTTTAGGTTGACCTGTTTCTCTATCTGTAGGTATTTCTTGTACTAAATATACTTTGCTCATTGACTTTTATCTTTCTATACATTATATAACTCTTTAGAAAGAAAAGTAAACACCTATGACAAACGTATTAGATAGTAAAATTAATTGGTATAAGTTTAAAACAGTTCCTTACAAACATCAACTTGATGCTTTAGAACGATCTTGGGACAAAGAATACTTTGCCTATTTTATGGAAATGGGTACTGGTAAATCTAAAGTGTTAATTGATAATGCAGCTATGCTTTATAACCAAGGTAAGATAAATGGTTTCTTCTTATTGCACCTAAAGGTGTTTATAAAAATTGGTATGAAGATCAAATACCTACACACCTACCTGACTATATAAATAAAAAAGTTGTTCTTTGGAAAAGCTCAGACAAATCTGGTGAACAAACAAAAATTAAATACATTATTTCAAACAGGAACAGAACTACATATATTAATTATGAATGTAGAAGCTTTTTCTTATGATTTTGGTAAAGAGTTTGCTCGTAGATTTTTAGACTCACACAATGCAATGATGGCTATAGATGAATCTACTACTATCAAAACACCTACTTCTAATAGAACTAAAAATATTTTAAAACTAAGAACCCTTGCTAAGTACAGAAGAATATTAACAGGTTCACCTGTAACTAATTCACCATTAGATTTATTTAGTCAATGTCAGTTCCTTGGTTCCTGGCTCTTGAAGACAGATTCTTATTATGATTTTAGATCTAGATATGCAGAGATGAGAACAATTAATCTTGGTAGTCATAGTACTAATATAGTTGTTGGTTATAGAAATCTTGGAGAACTATCTAAATTAATTGAACCTTTTTCAATGCGTGTATTAAAAGATGATTGTTTAGATTTACCGGATAAAACATTTATGAAACGTCAAATAACAATGACACCTCAACAAGAAAAACTTTACAAAGCTATGAAAAATATGCAATGGCACAGCTTGAAGGAAAAGCATTAACTACTAATAATGTAATGGTACAGTTAATGAGACTTCATCAAATTCTTTGTGGTCATTTCACTGCTGATGATGGAACTATTCAAGACATACCTAATCATAGAGTAACAGAACTTATGGAAATTTTATCTGAAGTAGAAGGTAAGGTTGTTATATGGTCCCACTATCAAAGAGATATTGAAACTATTATAAAAGCTATTAGAAAAAAAAATATGGTCGTGATGATGTTGTAGTAGATTATTATGGTAAAACTACGATGGAAGATCGACAAGATAATATAAAGAAGTTTCAAGAAGATGACAACTGTAGATTTTTTGTAGGTACTACTCAAACCGGTGGCTATGGTATCACACTTACTGCAGCCAGCACAATGGTTTATTATTCTAATGGTTATGATCTTGAAAAAAGATTACAGTCAGAAGCTCGTATTGATCGTATTGGACAAAAATATCCTATGACTTATATTGATATAGTAACTGAAGATACTATTGATACTAAAGTCGTAAAAGCTTTGCGTAAAAAATTAAATATTGCTTCAGATATTATGGGTGAAGAATTAAAAGAATGGATTTAAAAAAACAAACCTTTATCTAAAATTTTTTCTAATAGCAGAAGTGATACTGCCCCAACAGTACCCAATAACACCCAATAGATCTTGTCTATCTTACCGCCCAAATCGTGTATACCATCATGCATATGTTTAACGTCTTTTTTTAATCCAGTAATGTATCCGTAAATAGAAAGTAAATGCTCTCTTGTTGTTTTAGGGTTTATTTTATTTCCGTTGGGCATTATGTTGTTATTCCTCTTGATCTTAATCTTATTTGTTTTTCTTCACTAGACAATAAAGCTTCTTCTAACGCAGTCAATCCTCCAGCGTTAGCAGCGGCCATTTGCGTTTGATTTAAAATGTTTTGTCCTTGAGTAATTGTTTGGTTGTTAGGCATTGCAGAAGTAACTGATGTTGGCAATGGTGGTGTTGGTGGTGCAGGTGGTATTAAAAATTCTAACGGATCAATATTAAAAGGCTCACCTAATTGTAGTTGTCTTAACTCTCTTCTTATTTCATTTAATGCAGGTAGAGCTTCTCTGTATGGATTATCTTCACCAAGATTATTTGCAATGTCTCTAAATTATTTGCAATTTCACCTGATGGAACATAAGGATCAAATCTACCTCTTCTTAAATTATTATAGTCTTCGCTACTAATTTGTCTTTCATCAAACTGTCTACGTAAATCATTATTTGCTATACCTAATGTTTCAGCTGCATTTAAATCATTAAACATATTTTGTTGTACATCAAACTTAGCTTTATTTGATTTTATATATCTTAAGATAATATCATTAGGATCAACTGAACCTCCTTTTAACAAACCAAAATAACCACCAGTAAATTCTCTTCTCGCATCCCTGATACCTCTTTGGTAACCAGAAATTTTAAACCCATTGACTTTAATGGATCAACTTTAATAGGTCTAAGTCCCATGAAGCCTGCTATCTCAGGCCCAACATCCAATACATTACCTCTTGCATCCGGTGTTTCTGTTGCAGCTTGAGCTAGTCTTACAAATTGTTTGTATGATGGTGCTAGTGCATTTCCCTAAATGTAAAAATCTAATTGCAGCTTTGTCACCAGCAGAAGTTTGTTCTGTGTATAATCTTCTACCATCTTTAGTTACTCCACCTCTAACCGTTAAATCCCCTGCAGCTTCTGTCCAAATAGATTCTGAAATAAATGGGTTCATAATTTCAGCACCTGCTTCGTTAACTCCATTTACAAAACTATCCAGTAACTGTTTATCATTTGCTTGACCATCCTGAATATTATTTAATAAAGTTCTAAGAGGTCTAGCTATTACATCGTAAGCATTACTGTGACTAAAGTCTATGTATCTTAACTCACCATCATCATCTCTAATTGGAATCAGTGTAGAGTTTTTGGACCACTCAGGTACAAATCTTCTTAGTGCATCTAGTTCGTCTTGAGATATATCATACAAAGCTTTTGCACCTTCTGTTAATGCGACTGGAGCTGCTGTTGTAAACGTAGCAAGACCTAATAGTCTTTTTTATTCCATCACCATATGCTCCACTGTCAAGAGCATTGTTCTTAACAACCTGCTCAGTTCCATCTTCTAATATCTCTGTAACTGTTAAACCTAAATTACTTCCTTTAATTCTTACACCTGCTGCTGGTATGTGTCTCATCTCATTTAAACCTAGTTCAGCAATGTTTGTTGTAGTTCTAATCATCTCTGATGGAAATGACATAAAGTTACCCACAGGTAATAGTCTTGCAGTTCTAACTGCAGAACCTACAAATGCATAATTAGGTACAGTATTTTTTACAACGTTAGCTGCTTCTCTGTTAAGTACACTTTCAGTTACATCTAAACCTCTCTTAGCATAACGACTTTTTAGTTTAGCTTTCTCCATCACATAACTAGCTATTTTAAAAGTATCATCCTCAGCTACATACTTACCTTGAAAAAATGATCCTACTTTTTCAACTTAGCTAACATAGGGTTTAATACTGTGTCTACGTTTGCAGCTTGTTGACCAAATCTAATATCTTGTAGCAAAGCTTTTAGATCTCCTATTTGAACTTGTGAGTTTACAACACCAAGCTCTACTAATTCTCTGTAAGCTGCCTGAGCTGTTTCATCTGCAGGGCCTAGTTTTAAAAGACCTGTAGTTTCTATACCTTCTTTAAATGCTTTAGAAAATTCTACTGGATTAAATAAATTACCATTGGCTCCAGCAAAACCAAATGCACTAATTACGTTTCTTATGTGTGTAGGTATAGAGAATACTGTCTTAGCTAATTGTGAAACTCCTTTTGGAAACAATAATAAATTTCTGTACATCCAACTAACAGCAGCCTCTGCTCCTTCTTTACCTTCACCTCTTACAAAACCTTGAAGGCCACCTGCTATGTTGTTTGCATTTTTTATAGCCTCAGCTATTTCAGGTGTAGTAATTTTACCTGCTAAAGGATTGGGTATGTTAGCTGCTTCAGGTATTTTACTTATAACATCATCCATTTTAACAGAAGATATACCTGTGTTTTTTTGATTTACACCTAGTCTAAAAGCATCTTCGTTATCCCAAAAAAATCCTCTACCACCAGCTCTTTGCACTTCATCATTTTTAGCTGCTACACTTTTTAAATATTCAGATGTTCTAGATACAGAAGATAGATTAGTTATACCATTGAATATAGAATACCTTGGATCCTGAACCTCTCCAAATAATTCTCTAAGTTCTTTTGGTGGTAACTTAGTTTCTTTTATTTCTGCTCTTATAAAATCAGCGCCTGGTTTTCCCTCCATCGTTTTGTTAATATATTCATTAAATTTTAAAGCTTTAGGCTTACCTCTAAGACTAGCTTCTCTAAGAATGTCATCTACTATAACACTAGCTTCTTTTTGATAAGCAGTGCCAGCTATATCAAAAGCTGTATCACCATTTTCTTTTGCAATTTCTCTTCTAAAAAAATTAGTAGCATTATTAATTACTTCATCAGTTGGTTCATATCTTTTAAAAAATTTAAATATACCTTTGCCTTGGTCTTCAAATATTTTGTATGTACCACCTATCCAGCCATTGACTCTACCTTTTAATAAAGACTGAAGTTCTTTAACACCTTTACCTAATTTTGATCCTGAAACATTGTTGTCTAATATATTTATTAAATTAGTAAACTCACCTCTAGCATTATTAATTCCATTAACAATTAATTGTCTAGACTCTTCACCTACATTACTTTTCTCATAAGATCTAAAAGACTATCTAATTTTTAGGATCAACTCTGTCTCTAATATTACCTTCAAATAAAAGTTCATTAAGACCTTTTAAAATTTTTCTTTTTCTACTTGTACTGATTTATTAAACATTACTTCTGATTGAGGGTATATATTATCTACTTCTCTTGTAATGTTATCTACAATTTCTTTTGCTCTTATTGTATCTCTAGATTTTAAAGCTTGTTTAAATGTTTCTTCTCCAAATAATTCTTTAGTCATACCACCTTGAGGAGTAAAAGGTGCTCTCACATATTTGTCTAACCATCTTGCAAATTGAGAGTTACTATACGCAAGATCTTTACCTCTGTTAGCTAATAACTTAGCTGACTTCCCTGCACCATATACAAAAGGAGTAACTAATAATGATTCAGAACCAAACTTAAGTCTGTTTAATAATTTTCTTGTAGCGTCTTCTCTTCCAAAACTTTCTTCTCTATCCATTTTAGTTGGACCACCACCAAATAAATCTCCAAACGATCCAATGTTTTCTACGTCGGCTACAAATGTTTCACCAGCTGCACCACCAGCCACTGCTGCTGCGTATCTAAACTTCTTAGATTTTTTATTTAAATCTCTAGCTTTGTTTATTGCTGATAAAACAGGGGCTCCTCTTAAGTTAGCATAGGCGTTAGCTTTCTTTGCTCTAATTGCTTTTGCTGTAAGATTTCTAGCTACCTTGTTTGCTGCTTTGAATCCAATGGCGCCTGGTATACCAACCTGTACTAATGTTTCTGTAAGTTTACCTATGGCTCTTTCTTCTGCTATCTCTTCAAATGGATTTAGTTTATCAAAAAATTCTTCTACACTCGCTGCTGTGTTTGTATCAGCTCCAAGATCAATTAGTTCTGCTGCAAGAGAGACTACACCTTCAGGTATTTTTAATAGACCTGATGCAATACCAGAAGCGGCAGCTGTGTACCACGCTGTATCATTGTTTTCTTCGGCGTTATTTAAGGTAAAAACTCTGCCATTTAACCTCCTATGCTCCAGGAAAATCAGGCTTATTTTTGTATTTCTTCTATTATTCTTTTTGATCATCACTTAAAATTTCAAATCTTTCATCTATCTCAGCATCTTTTTCTGCCTTTGTACTACCTTTTGGTGGATCTGGTTTTACATATGTCTCAATATCAATTACTTGGAAACCATAAGTACCATCAGTTTTTTTATTGTATATCTTAGCTTCACCAGTATTTACATCGTAGTAAACTTTACCGACTTTTTTATTATTTCCTTTTTAATCAATGTAGATTCTTGAGGATCGTTAGGACCATTTAAGAATCCATCAAAGTTAGATCCAAATTTTTCTATAAACTTAGTTTTTAATTTACTGTTTTCAAACTTAGCTCTGTTGTTAGCTTGTAAAGTATCACCTTCATAAACTTCTATAAAATCTTTTTCTGTGTATCGTTTATCTAGTTCTCGTTCACTTTCAAGAATCTCTTTTTGGAAATCTTCTGCTCTTATAATTTTATCAAGTTCAAAAGCTCTTCCTTCTTGAATTAATTTTTGTTCATATTCTCTTTTCTCTTCGTCTTTCATATCTTGATATATTTTAGCTTCGTCTAATATCTTAGCATCGTATTCTCTTTTATCTTCTAGCTGTAATTTATCATAAGCTCTTGAGTCTTGTATTAAATCTAAATTAAATTTTCTTTCATCTTTAATTAACTCTTTGTTATAAATTCTGTCATCTTTTTTAATACCTGCAAGATAAGATCTCTCATCTTGTTTTAAAAATCTTGATAAGATCTGTCATCAGCTTTTAATGCTAAGTTAAATCTTCTGTCATCAAATTTTTGTTGATCAGCTAATGCAAGTTTAGTTCCAGCCATTCTTACATCTCTATCAAATTTAGCTTTTTTATCTGCTTGTTCTATTAATTGTTTAGTAGCTGGTTGTAATCTATTTATTGCATCAGCAAAACCTGTAGCTCCTGCAACAGAAGGTCCAGCAGTTAGTAAGAAACTTGTTAAAGGATCATATCCACCGTAGCCACCAGCTCCCGCTTGTATCTCTTCTATATATTCAGCTTGAGTTTTAGGAGTACCTATGTCTACTTCAGATACAAAAGGATTTTCAGCATGCATAGATCTATCTACAATACCAGTCATAATGCCATCGCCGACATTACCGCCTTTTCTAAACATTGGTCTTCTAAAAGTTCTCATATTAACTATTTAATACTCCAGGTGTATTAAATGCTCTATAAATACCAGCTAACGTTCCACCAGCTCCTATTGCTGTTGCAAGTGGGTTTGGACTAGGTTGATTAACTTGAGTTGTTTGACCTGGGTATCCAGCTATCAAACTTGTAACACCTTGACCATATTGCTGTGCAGCTGTTAATGGTTGTTGTAATTGTTGTTGAGCTAACTGTTGTTGTGCTCCTAATTGTGCTTGCTCTAGTGCTTGGTTCTGTGCACCAAGAGTAGATAATGCTCCAATGTCTTGACCTAAAAATGATTGTGATTGACCAGCTAAGTTTAATTGATTAGCTAAAGCTTGTTGATTTAATTGTTGAGCTTGACCAAATCCTTGTTGTAATAATTGTGCTTGTAATGCTGCTCGGTTCCTGTCGCTTGTTGTTGATACTCTGATCTCATAACACCTTCACGTCCTCCACCAAGAACACCTTTACCTACAGCTTGAGCTGCAATACTTGGAATTCCTTTTTGTGCTTGTACATCAAATTCTCTTAACGTCTCATTAATAACATCTTGTTGATATGGAGACATAAATTGTTGATAAGAAGAAGGACTAGCTAAAGCTGATGCAGATTGTAAGAAAGGTTTGTATGCACCAATACCTTGAGTAGCTAAAGTTTGTGCTTGTGCTTGTAAGGATCTTGACCAGCAACAAATTGTTGACCAAATGCTTTAGATAGATCAGCTGTTTTATATCCACCTGTAGCTGTTGCAAGGTCACCTAAATAAACTTTACCTGCTGCTTCTATAAATTCTGGTGGTAATATTCTTGTTTCTGTTACTGCCATTATACTACTCTCTTTTCCATTGTTTTCATTTGATCATATAACCTTTGGGCACCTTTTTCAATGTTTCCGCCACCCATTCCTCTAACAGCATCTGCTGTCATTACAAATTCGTTTTTACTTAACATAGCAGGTACGTCATCTGCTTTTTCTTTTATACCAACTGGTACAAATCCACCTGTTTCTCTATAGTCTCTTTCTATAGTACCAGCTTTATTAGCTCTCATAACACCTGTCGGCATTAATCCTCCATTAGCTGCCATTGTTTTTTGTACAGCTACTTTTTCTCTACGTTTGTTTTCTAGGTATTCTTTGTAAAGTTGTTCAGCATTTTGTTTCTTATTAAATTCTTCTCTACCTTTTAAATATTTTTGAAAATCTTCATTAGCTCCACCTTCTAAACCAACTCTACCACCTACAGCATACTCAGATGTATTGGTTGTAACAAACTCTTCTACTTCTTCAGCAGATGCATCAGGATTTGTTTTACTGTAATAGTCTCTTAAATAAATTTTTACTTTTTCTGGATCTCTTTTAGTTTCTTCTATCTCTTCTGGACTCATACCTGAAGCAGCTAAGATACTTCCTATTGCTCCTACAGTGTATCCACCGCCAGGGATTTTACCTAATAAACCTCCAAGAAATCCTTTTTCTGCTCCTTGTGTCTTCATTGCAGCTATTGAAGGATTAGCAAACAAAGCACCAATACCACCTTGCTTACCAAAGATTGACATCGCTGGTTTACCAAAACTTGCTCTACCTAATAGACCACCAAACTGTGTTCCTGGTATACCAAAGGCAGCGGCACCTATTAAAGCAGCTTTACCAATAGGTGACTTAACAACTTTTTTGATCGTCTTACCTATTGATTTAACTAAACTTCCTAGTCCGTATAATTGTCTGGGTTCTTGCATTCTTGATATTGCCATAATTTAAATACACTTATATTGTTGAGCAGGCATAGATATCCTGAAAATACTACACTTTATTTGATTTTTGTATCTTCGTCAAGTGGTTTGGCATGCTTTGCAGGTCGAGTACCTTGATATAAATCATCAAAAAATCTACCACGATATAAGAACTCTCCAACGTGCGTAATAGTATCCATTACATATACATGTACTTTACCACCCATATCTGTCCATTTTTGACAGAAACCAAAGTCTTCTCCAAAGTATCTTTTAGTTTTAAGATCATGCCAAGTATCAAATAAATTAAAAAAATTCTGTTTTTTATCTTCTTTACCATTAATAAAAGTAGGTTGAATTATTTCTAATTTTGGATAATTTTTAATCATATCCTCTAATACTTTTCTTTTAATTAACATACATCCTGTAGGAGCATGAGTTACTTCTATAATACCTTTATCAGCTATAATGTTATATTGATCTTCTACTTTAATTGGATAAGTAAAACCCGCTCTTGACATATCTTCTGCAGAAGTAATAGCATCTTCTTTGTTATTAACCCTTCTCCATATTTTATTCCAATCCATCATCTTCATTGGATAAGGACATGCAATAACATCTAAATCAGCTTTTAACATTTTTTCAATAGTAGAAAATTTTAAAATCAATATCTGAATCTATAAACAATAAATGTGTATACTTATCTTTATGATTTAACATCTCAGCTACACATAGATTTCTACCTTGTGTAACTAAAGAAGATTTTAACAAAGTAAAGCTAACTAATATATTTCTTTGTAAACATTCTTGTTGAAATTTTAAAACAGCTTGTGTGTAATGCATAGTTACATCACTATGACAAGGTGTACAAACCATTATTCTATATGGAGATCTACCACCTTTACCACCTACATTTATTTCAATGACGTTAGTATCACCTTCATCTTTTTTTTCTTCGTTAAACCAAATAGGTTTATTTAGATTTGACATTAATCGCTCCTGTCAAAAATCTTGTCCAAGACGTACCTATCTTATTCCAATTGTAGTAAGCATTAACATAGTCAGCTTGAGTTTCTATATGTTTATGTATCATTGGCTCATGTAATATATTTGCTGAAGCTTCTATTGCAGAAGCAAATTTCATAGCAAGTCTTCTATGATTGTTATCATAAGGAATATACATAGGAAACTCAGCGCCTGTTTCAAACAATGCACCAAGATTTGTTGTAACACAATATAAACCACCAGCCATACATTCTAATAAAGATATACAAGATGTTTCTTCAAAATACTTGGGTATGCATACATATTATATTTATGCATATTATCTTTAATATAACTATTAGGTTTGTAACCTATGTAGTTTACATTAGGTAATTGTTTTGCTTGTTCATAGAGTTCTTTATAGTTATCATCATTTTTTTCCATAAAGTCTTTACCATATACTTCTGTTGATGAATAAACATCTAAAGTAATTAATGGGTTTTTAACTAATTGCATAGCACCAAGTAAAACAGATAATCCTCTCCAAGGTGTATTTTGATGAATTATTTTAATAGGCTTACCTTGTTTATAAGGTTTTGCTTTTTGTATTTTATCTATACCATTTTTAATTACTAAACATTTTTCTAATGGTAAACCAAATAACATTCTAAATTTTTCAAAAGTCCAATGAGAATTAAATACATACCAATCATACTTGTGATGATTAGATTTATCTTGAAACCAAGGAGCTAAGTTAGGTTGATCGTATGAATTTTTTTGCCAAAGTATATTTACTTTAGTTGGATGTAATGGAATTTTCTCTGGTACAGAAGTTGTAATCTGTACTTGATCTAATAATTTTTTATCAACATATTCTTCTAAATAGTTGAATTGTAATTCTGTTCCGCCTTTAGGGTTTTGGTTTCTTATTATCATTGTTCATTACTTTCTGGAATACATCTAGACCTTTTGGTGAAATATGTACAGTTACATCAGTTACAATATCAGGACCTTCTATTTTTTCTTTAGAAGTTTCACCTGTCTTTGTATTTCTATAAACTGTTATAGTTGTACAATCGATCTTATGTATGTTATCCGTTTTCATTCTCTCTGTTTATAAGCGCATAACTAACTACTACTTCAAGTTTGTTAGCTGTTTCTGCTTGCGCTTTTATAGCATCTCCTGCTTCTAAATTCAACCCCTGTTCTGTGGCATTGACTGTACTTGTAGCAGGTATGTCCTTTCTAAAAAATTCTACATCTGTACTAGCAGATGAATCTCTTAAATCACAATTAACTAATACAGCTCCAGTGCTATTATTAGATACATATACAGATTTTATAATAGCTACAGCTGATGTAGCTATAGTTAAAACAGTTGTCATAGCCGTTCCGTCTAATATCTTAGATGCATTTTTATATTGTATACTCATGATAAAAAGTAATTAAAAGCGTCTTGTTCGTTTTTAAATCTTGTTGAAAAGAAAAATTAAGTTGTTGTTTCATTGTATTTAAAGACTCCATAATCTGTCTTTGATTATCTACATCATAATCTTCTTTTGGTTCAGGTATGTAATTAGTTATTTTAGCCATTATTTTGGTGACCCGTATTTTCCTCCAGGTACACTCGATGAAGAAATTGTTTTACCACCGCTATAAGTATTTGTTTGAGGAGCAAATGCCATACCTGGTCCGCTAAAAGTAGATTTACCAATACTAGATAAACTTTCTCCTTTATTAGCTCTTTCTGTCATGTCCGCTAATTGTAAATTTCTTAATTTTGCTATTTTTGCTCTACTTGCATCTGTTTGTGGTCTTCTTCTTCCTAATATATTATTTATTCTTCTTTCCATAGCCCCTGCTAAACCATATCCCCCTGCAGGAATTATTCCTCCAGAAATTTTATTTAAAAAATCATTGCCATATACAGGATTATATCCTTTCATAATCCCTGAAGCAATAGAACCAGAAGATGTTAAACCATATTGATTACCATAAAAATTTCTCATATTAGTTGCTCTAGGATCTTCTTGAGGTAGTATTCTTGCAGCTAAATTTCCAAAAGTTGGAAGATTTCTTAAAATTTTCATAATACCACTTTCTTTATTTTTATTGACTTGATCTATATAATTTTGATCTTGTTCATCATTAGTTGTCTCATCTATCATACTCATGTCACTTACACCTTGAAATTTATTCATGTCTAAACCTCTTAATGTAGTTAGGTCAGGTTGATAATAATTTTGAGGAGCGTTAATAAAATCTCTTTGAGCGTAATAATCTTGAGTAGGACTAATATCCATTCTTGATTGATAATAATCTTGAGTAGGACTTATATCCATTCTTGGTTGATAGAAATTTTGAGTAGGACTTATATCCATTCTTGGTTGATAAAAATTTTCAGTGGGATCTTCCATGAAAACATTAGAGCTTTCGTTTATCTCTGTGTCTACTAAATTTCCATTTTGATCAAAATATACTGCCATTATCTTCTTCCGTCTGGTTGTGCGTCTAATCTAAGTGTGCCATATCTCCATGACTCACCTACTGCTGTGTTGGCTATTTGTACAGAAACTAATCTGCCTCTAGCTCTTGTATCTACTTTATCAGTAGAAGATGTTATTGTAAAGGGTCCAAGAGGTGAGCTAACAGCTACATCATCTGGATAGCTACTTACAAATAAAGTTACTTGAGCATTACCTGTTTGGTATTTAAAATCAGGTATAAATCTTCTAACAGACATAAAGTATTCTCCATCACCTCTGTAATCTGCAACTCCTGTTGCCTGACCCAAGGCGCTCTTACGTGAAGTAATATCCCAATCTCCAGATCTAATAAACGCATCAATAGAAGTTGTGCCTGAGCTGTTGACTTGATCAGTTCCTGTTTCATGAGCATAGTAAATACTAGCTCCATATAAATTTGTAATACCTAATATACTTGGAAATACAGGTGTGGCTGTTTCAGTATATTCTGTTGCGTAAGGAGCATTAAACACCCTTGATCTTGATATGTAGTTCTAGCTAATGATGAAGTTGTCCAAACATTTTCTGAGTAATTATAAGTCACATCTATCAACTTGATCAGATCCATTTTTGGATAGAACCAATTTATTTCTGTATATAAAGAATTAGGAGAAGAGTACATAACATCTCTTGAGTTTAAATTAATACCTAAGTTATCTCCGTCTGTGCTAAATACAAAATCTTCTA
>UEXL01000275.1_pt1 | contig 20814 bp, 17 predicted proteins | sample 1796671 | NCBI WGS metagenome assembly UEXL01 (sample SAMEA4772471, study PRJEB27181) | metagenome | reverse complement strand
CCGGAGGAAAGCCCTGACTCGATTGTTCGCTTTTGTTTAGCTGGGGTCCGTGAGTATGCCCTGGTCGCAAAGCGAACATTCAGATGATGCGATAACGCCAGTGGTAATGGGAGCCGACGGAACACAGCGTAGCTGGCGTCTCGTTGAGCAACTTTTTATGAGTGTTTTCCAAGGCCGGGGCTTCCACCTTGGTATGATTTGAATGCATTACCATACCCGCGATCTCTTGGACGGCGAATCTTGGACAAGGTCGCTAGCCGAGTTCCGGACGTTGATTTTGAACGCTTAAGCCAATGCTCAACAGCCCAGACAGCGGTTGTGCTTTTGATTAAAAGTGCTTCTAGCTCAGCTTCGGCTTTCTTATCGCCTTTCTCGACTTTGGCGCATAACCGATAAACATGATTCTTGAAGAGCTTATTCCGGTTCTCTGCCGATTTTTTGGACCTAGCCATCAGCTTGCCTCAATCCGATTACTCATAACTCCATGCGCAGCGGCCGGTTTGTTGCGCGAAGCGTGGCGAACCGGCCGCTCCCGCTACTGGTTAAGTGAATCACGGCAGGTCCCACTCAACGACGCCAAGATCTACTTCTGGGCCGAATAGAGACCTCAAGAGATTGGCAAATTCATGCTGCTTTTGTCCGAGCCTATCTTTGGCTTTAATACTTTTCGCCTCTCGGAACGAAAGGGTGCCATCGGGATGGATGGCAAAGACATCTGGAAAACCACCCAGCTTGTTATGATTTGCGGCTTTAATTTCAGCCAAGACTTCCTCAGCTTGGCTTGAAGCCGAGACACAGTTTAAGTTGTGGTCAACCATCACGAATTTCCCTGCCCACATTTCAGTGAAAACAGCAAAAATCGCACCCTCTTTTATAAGCTGCTTGGCGATCAGTGCCCCAACCGGAATCTGGTTCCCATCATCATCTAAGGCATAGTTCTCGAACTGTTTATCAGTAATCTCAGCTTTCCACCATGATTGCCCAGGCACCAGGTTATACGTCTTGCGATACGGCTGGGCTTCTCCGGTTTTCCAATCGAATTGGAAAACCGGAACCTCTTGATCGCCTAGTCTGGTAGATCTATCCGTCATATCGCTCACTTAACACTTTTGTATAGAAAACTCAGGAGGCCCTGGCGGTCGCAAAGCGGACATTCAGATTACGCCAGCCATAAGCAGCCGCTGAAAGCGATCCGGTAGAGGGCCATTGGCTTGGAACAGACTGGAAAAACTTGTTATGTATTCACAACCTAAATTGGTCTATTGCCCAGATTTTAGAAGCGTTTTAATTTTCTCCTCCAAGCTTACCCAGTAAACCTCTTTATCCTCCAAGTCAAAACCACCCGCTAAAACACCACATTTACGAAACCAGTCATTTTCTTGGGAAACCGCCTCGTTTGCTCTCCCCATATAATAAGTCCTGAATCCGTGAGTTCAACCGGCTGAAACTGTATCCAAAGCCTGCAATAACAAAGCCTTGGGCGATATAATAGCACCTGACATCCATTCACCCAGTCAGTGCATTTAGCTCATGCGTACTTTCACTCTCCAGCAATCCCGAACCGAAGTCTATACACCCCACGGCGGACTGGCCCTGGTGGGCCACTGCCTGAACCGGCACACGTCGCTGATCAAAACCGCTCGCACAGTCGTCAAGCGGCACGGTATTCCAAACATTGAGCTGATCCGCACCTACCTGGGCCTGATCACGCTGGGCAAGAGCGATTTCGAGGCGGCCGAGCCGGTACGAACAGATCCGTTCTTCAAATCGGCGATGGGCATCAAGCAGTCGCCATCTTCAGCCCGTTTGCGCCAGCGATTTGATGAAGATGCCCAAGCCCTGACGCCATTGCTGGAGGATGCCAGCGTTGAATTTCTTCAGTCCGTCGAAGCGCCGGTGTCACCACTGGCGATGGGCCATGTTGCCCTGGATATGGATGTCTTTCCCATGGACAACAGCCAGACCCATAAAGAGGGTGTCAGCTACACCTACAAGGGTTACGACGGCTATGCACCCATTGCCGCGTATCTGGGCCAGGAAGGCTGGTGCCTGGGTTGCGAGCTACGCCCTGGCAGCCAGCACGCCAATAACGGTTTTCTGGATACCCTCAAACGGGTTTTGCCCCGGGCCCGGTCACTGACGGACAAGCCCATCCTGCTGCGTCTGGACAGTGCACACGATGCCCGTGACAATCGCGACTTCCTGCGCGAGCAGGACCAGATCGACTTCCTGATCAAGTGGAACCCTCGCAAGCAGGATCCCTTGGCTTGGGCAAACAAGGCCCAGGCCAAGGAAGTCTGGTCGCTGGACCGCGACGGCAAGATGGAAGCGGTTCTGTCAGAAGACCTTCCCGATGAACCCGGCCTGCGTCGCATCGTCAAGGTCACCGTTCGCACCAGCGATGCCTCCGGTCAGCTGTACCTGGAGCCAGAAGTTAGCATCGAAGGCTGGATTACCTCCTTGCCCGCTGACGTGGCCAGTGAGCAACACATCATGGCGCTGTACAGCGACCATGCCACCAGTGAACAATTTCACAGCGAGTTCAAGACCGACCTGGACCTGGAGCGCCTGCCCTCCGGCAAGTTCGACACCAACAACCTGGTCATGGCCTTCGCCACCATGGGTTACAACGTGCTGCGCTGGATGGGCCTGAGACTGACCGCCCCAGATGCGCCAGTGCGCCATCCGGCCAAGCGCCGCCGCCTGAGAACGGTGATGCAGGAACTGATGACCATGGCCTGCCGCCTGGTGCACAGCGGCCGGCAGTGGATTCTGCGCTTTGGTCGGCACTGTCCGGGCTTTGCCGTTTACCGCGACCTCTATGGAAGCCTTGCCGCCTCCGGTTAAGCAAGTCCGACAACAGCCGCTACCTTAAAGCCACCCGGAAAACCAGCCCGGGGCAACCCGCTATTGCCTGACGACCAGAAGTTGATCAAAACGCGCCCAAATTTGGCCGCTGATCGACGTCAGACTGCACGTTCCGGCATTATCAACCTGCTTTTGACCAAGTGATGGCCCGTTAGCGCCGATGGCGCTTTGCGGAGTATACTGGCCTGCAAAGTCACTGATTCAGGTAAGTGAAATCAGAATCATTTTTATGACTCGATCTTTAATCAAAAATATGAGTAAAGCTTTCCAACAAGGGTCAGAATTTCTGTACGAGGAGTTGTTTTCGGATCAAGAATTGAGCAAAAATCACCCTCTATCGTACCCAAGAAAAACGCGAGCAGCTTTGAATTTACATCTTCTCTGCCTGATGTATTTAGTCGCTTTCGTAGCTCTTCAATCCTCATGTTATTTAGTGCTAACCCTGAATACATTTTGTCGAAAAATGGAAAATTTTTTCGAAAGAGCGAAAGTTTTTCTTCATGCCACATTTCTTCGGTCATATTTGAATCCTTTCCCAACTTTGGGGCTATGGCCTATACATAACGTCCTGGCTGAGCCGCGGCTACGAAGCCGTCGTACTCCAGACCGGCGTTAGGGTTTTAGTGAACCTGCACTCAGTATTCAACCTTGGAGCAATTGTGTCTAACACGCCAACCCGGCTCCGGCTAAATTTGGATCCTTCGGCCTATCTGCCCCCAATCGAGAACTATGAGACCATGCCTTTCTGGATATGTGATGACAACCTGATTACCGAGGATGGTCAGTCTTGCGGCCCGTTGGGGGCATCTCAAGAAATGTCCTATCGTTGACTTCAAGTGATCTAGGTCCATGGCCACAAGCTCTGTTGTTGCGGAATATTGCCAGTATTCGGCCAAGGTGGAACTTCATTGCAAGCGGATCGACCCAATCGAAATGCTGATTGTGCTCATTCGGTCCGTGGCTAAACGAATTAACGATTTTTAGCGGGTCCGGCTCAACAACCACGACCCCCCGCCGCCCCTGAAACAGACCGATGTATATTCGGTTGGAGTCGGGATCAGGAAGGATGCAGGCCGGGATGCTAGAGTCAGCGGCACCACTGTTTACATCATGGAGAGGAACTGAATCCGAAAAGGCTCGAGACGAACGATCGAACTTCGACAGGAAACAGCCTCCAGACGGAAGACCCGCATCGTCCGAGGTGTACCCTCTTTGAACCCCCACATAAACGGCCTCCTCATCCGGTGACAGCGCTATAGACATTGAGCCCCGGCCACCCGCTGGATAGGCGAACTTGGTAACACTGTATGTATTCGCATTTATTTCATAGAGCGCGTTTGACTTGTTACTGGCAAAAACGTAGTCTCCGTCGGCCGTCGCCGTGAGCGATCCTTCGCCACCGCCCGGAATTGGAATACGTTTAACTATTGAGTGTGTGGGAAGGTCAACGGCGAGAACGTAGTCAGAGAACACCTGGGCAAGGAATAGCTTTTTCCCAGCCACTACAAAACTTCCAGGGACATGCGAACGAATCTTTCGCTCGCCACCAGGTTTTACGGCTTCGTACTTATCAAGGTCAATTTTCCCTGTGACCCTTCTCTCCGCTAGGTGGATGAAGAATATCGTTCCTGCACCCCAATCGCCTACGACCAACAGATCCTGGTGACTAATAATGTGCTGCGGCCTAGGCTTTTCGCCAGGTAACAACAATACTGGCGGCTCACCTTCCGCACCGGAAGCTTCAGATAATTGCGGCGTTCCAGGAGCCAAGTCAGCATGTGCAGTGGCTACAAAGTCTGCGAGTGACGTCACGAGTGTAACGTTCGAGACTCCCGCCATCTTCTCCCGCCTGATTGAAACCCGCTTTCGGAGAAAAGGAATCCTCGATCGGCACCCACATCCGCAACAACGCCCTGGAGCGTAATAATATGGGATTTGTTGACGCGGGATTTCCACAATTTGCACTCAACGATCCATGTGATGGCGATCCCATGCTGATGTGTTACGAGCACGTCAACATCATGGCAACCTCGTGCGCCATCGACTGTCTGACTGCTCGGCCGTAGCCAAAGCCGCCGAAAGGCTTCCGCCACCACTTCCTTCGAAAGAAATTAGGAGAACGGATCGGAGTTGGCGAGGGCAACTCATCTGAGGTCAAATAGGCTTTGGACAACGGGGGACGCTGGTAAGGCAGCGTGTTTTCCTCGCCCAAAATGGTAATCGTTCCGTCGAATCCATTCTGGCGGAGAGCTGTCAATGGCCATTTATTTTGACCCACCTTTGGCCAATAAAATTGACCCACCTTTCATAGTCTAGTTCGTGGTTTTCTGCTTCAGCCGATAGCTTTCCCCTCCCAGCATAAAGATGTGTGAGTGGTGGATGACCCGGTCAATGATCGGCACCGCCACGTTGTCGTCGTGGAAGAACTCGCCCCAACTGGTAAAGTCCTTGTTGGTGGTCAGGATGATGGACCGGTATTCGTACAGACTGTTGATCAGTTGGAACAGGTTGTACCGGGCCTGCCGGGTCATGGGTAGATAGCCCAGTTCGTCGATGATCAACAGGTCGTATTTGGCCAAGGCGCTGACCCGCTTTTTCAGCTCCCCTTTCATCTCGGCCAGCTCCAGCTCTTCCACCAGATCCAGGGCATTGCGGAACAACACCCGGTAACCGGCTTCCACCGCCTTATGGCCGATCCCGATGGCCAGGTGGGTCTTGCCGACACCGGGCGGGCCGATGAACACCAGGTTGTTCCGCTCGTCGATGAACTGGAAGTCCAGCAAGGCATTGACCTGGCGCTTGTTAATGGTGGTCTGGTGCCGGTAGTCGAAGCTCTCCAGGCGCTTATCGGCGGGGAACGCGGCCATCTTCCGGTTTCGGCTGATGCGCTTATCCTGGCGCTGGATCAGTTCGTGTTCGGCAAGCCTGTCCGCGAAGCTCAGGTAGGACATCTCGTTGGCTTCTGCTTCGGCCAGCAGGTTCGTAAGTTCATCCGCGGCCGCACTCAGACGCAGGCTGCGGTAACGGGACACGGTCTGTTCAAGCTGGCTCATGGGTCACCCCCTGGCCACTGGAGTGGCCAACACGGCGATAAGCGCTCAGATCCAGCGCTTGCTTGGGTTCTGGTAGCGGTTCCGGCTGCCGTTCCCGGAGGACGGCGGCCTGGGCCGCTTCAAGGTAGCTTTGCAGCCGTGTGGCGGTCATGCCGGGACGCTCTGCCAGAGTCGTGAGCAACACCGGATCCACCGGCGCATGGCGCTTGAGCAGATCACGGGTAGCCACTAACTGATCTTTATAGACCTTGGGCTCGGAACACTTGAGTTGCTGGCACAACCGTTGCCCGATTTCGCTACCGATCATCTCATTGATCTTGCTCTCAAGGGTGGTCACCCGCTGGGCATGATCGCGGTAGTGATGGGTGTTCTTGATCACCTTGCCCTTGTCGGAACACAGCGCATGGCTGGCAATGACTTCGCCGGTGTTCAGGTCACTGATGTGGAGTTGACCGCCGGACTCCAGAACGCCCACTCGGGCCTGTTGCCAGGCCATGGGCACAGAGTACTTGTTGGCCTTCCAGGCGATCAGGCCGGTCTTGTCGGCCCGCCGTGTCTCGTGGACTACAGGCTGCACGCAAGCTGGTGACAGGTAAGCCTCAAGGCGTTCTCGCTCATCCCGTTCGAACCGCTCCCCCGGCGGCTCGCCGGTGGTGCCGTGGATGCGGACATTGGCCACACTCTCAACCCAGTCCTGCACGTGCTGACGCACGTGTTCCTGGTCCCGGAAGACCTCACCGTAGAGGCAATCCTGCTTGACGTACTTCACGCCGGCTTCCACCTTGCCCTTGCTCTCCGGGTCGTAGCCTTCGCAGGCATGTATCCGGAACCCGGCCGTAGTCGCATACTCATGGAACCGCTGGTTGAGGGTCAGTTCCCGGTACTGCTCGTTGATCACCACCAGCTTGGTCTGATCGTAAACGCATTCCTCCGGCAGACCGCCAAAATACCGCAGGGCTTCATCGTGGAGCTGGATAAAGGTCTGGGTGTCCAGAGGGCGGAAGGCCAGGCCCACGTACATCAGCCGCGAGTAGGACAGCACGAACACCACGAAGTGCAGCGTGCGCTCTTCGCCACCGATCAACACACCACGCAACTCACCAGGGTCCACCTGACACTGAACACCGGGGACATCATCCAGGATAGGCTCGTAGTAGCGCATCTGAGCCGAGGCGACTTCCTCCTTGAGCACCCGCACATAGCGGCGAATGGAACGGTCCGAGGCCGGTAACTCACCAACCTTCGCTTGCAGCTTGCGGGCAATCTTGACGGCGCTGAGTCTGGGAAACTGCTGGAGCAAATGCACCAGATAATCCCGGTGATCGTCGAGGCGTTTGCTGCGTGAGGGATCTTCAAGCTGTTCCGATATCGCACTCTCTCATTCATCCGCAAATACTTGCGGACGGTATTCCGGGACAACCCCAGTTCCTGACTGATGGCGCGGATCGACAGCCCTTTGCCGTTATCGTGCAGTGCCTTGATCTTGTGTATCACAACCCACTCCTTCACTGACATGCCCCCGGCCATCGATAAAAGCGGGGGACAGTAGCTGGTTCTGTGGCCTGACGGCCACTCGGAGGTGGGTCAAAATTAATGGCCAGTAGTGGGTCATTTTAATTGGCCACTAACAAGAGCCTCTGCGGCGGTCAGGCTGGCTATTCCAGCGCCAATGATAACTATTTTTTGCATATTCGCTCGATTCCTCTTTTGTTTTTGTAGCACTATAAAAGTCCGCGCAGTCGAGCTTCAGTGACTGCCTGAACCCGGTTGGTTACTTTAAGTTCGCTGAAAATCTTCTTCATATGCCATTTGACGGTATCCTCCGTCACAAGAAGCCGTTCAGCGATTTCTCTGTTGGTCATTCCGTTGCTTACGCATTTCAACAGAGAAATCTGCTTTATCGTGATGGTTGAGTGGGCATTGCCGGGCACAGGTGGCACGCTGGAGTCTTCTATTCTGACATCGGGATCCTTCGTAGCTTTAGCTTCAGAGTCGTCTGGCAGATCGTTAAAAAGATCCTGAGCAAGGGGGGCTAAGAGAAAGTAGCGCTTCTTTGATCCAGAGCCGTGTGAAGTGACAGTTCAAATGTTCCGAAAGTAGGTTTGCATCAAGAATCATGCGCTTCGCCGATTTTGATGAACCGAGGGCAAACGCTGCCAGGGCCTGACAATAGTGGGCGGCGATCCTGGTTCTAGCGTCTGAAATTGCGCTGGCGCTTTGTAGTGCTTGTTTGGCATATTTTTCGGCGACACCAAACTGTTTCCCAAGCCGTAGTCTATACATTGAGGTTACCAGGGCCATACGTGCTTGAATGGCCTGGTTTTGATTTGGCAGGAACGTCAGCTCACATTCATCGGGGAGTATAGGTGGACCCAATTCCTCGTTGTTCAGGAGAGTAAACTCAGCTAACTGAACTTTAGTCAGGATATTTAGACGAGAGAGCTCTCGCTCGCAGGAGGCTAAGCGGGATTGTTCCAACAAGGCCATGGCTCTATCTCGGAACCCTTGGTGGTACAGAAAACGGCTGTAGGCCTGTGTACACCCCCACAGAATATCTGTAACGCCATAGTTCAAAGCGAAATCGAACGAAGCCTGTGCAGATTCCTGGGTAACCAGGTGATGGTTCTGTTCGTGCAGGATTTGTAACTCAAGGGTGCCAAACATTTTATTTAAAAAAGTTTTTGGCACCTGAATCTTTTCTGCTGTTTTATTCGCTTGAAGCAACACACTCCTTGCTCGGGCGATGTCCCCCTTGAACAGTTCACCCTGAATTTCTGCAGTTTTAAGCCAAATAAAAGCGTAATGTTGATTGGATGACTGGATGGCCACAGCCGCTCGATGGGACAATCGCTCCAACTCTTCAAAATGGCGTCCACTGGAGGCAATGAATGCCTGGCAAGTAAGTGCTGCGCCTTTGCCAACCATGTTACGGTCGCCAAAGGCGTCTATCCATTTTTGACAGAGAACCTGACTCTCCAGTAATTTATCCTGTGTAGCTTTGCCTATCGCATTAACCAATTCCCGCCATCCTTCCTCATCAAGATCGCCCACCCCCCTGGAGCTCGGATGAAGCGAACTAACCAGTATTTCCTCTGCTTGACGAGCTTGTTGGCTGAAATACAAAATCCACGCGTAACCTATGCTCAAGGCAGCGATTTTTTTTATCGTACGAGCCGGTACTTTTCCAAACCAGGTACGAAGTACTTCGATTTCACCCTGTCTGAGTGCCACGTCCAGGATAATGCTGTCACTTACGACGCGAGCCCATCGATGGTCACTGGCTTCCAGAGCTGCATTGATTGAATGGAGGTACTCTCCCCTACGCCAATGCCAGAACGCGACCCGTTTCAGTACATACGAGCGACGTTCTCGTTGGGTGGTGTTAAATAAACTACGCAAATACTCTCGCAGCACAGGGTGCATATCCATACGATCAGCAGAAGTCCCGGTGGGAGCTAAAAGAGCATAATGTTCGTTAAGAAACGTAATTTCCCGGTCGGCCTCTTCTGTCTTATAGACATAGCCATAGCATTCAGCGCTGATTACTTCGAGCATCGCTGCATTGCAAAGAAAGGTCCTCGTACTATTGGGTAACGCAGTTAAGAGGTTGTCCCTGAAATACGAGCGAGTTTCCGGCCAAGTCGCTGCGGGGAGATTTGGGTTTGGGGTTCGGCACATAAGCCTGACAAGTGCTGGCCATCCACCGGTCGCTTTTATGATGTTGCTGGCTTCGGGGCCACCCATACCCGATAATTCACTAACCTCCTCTTCTGTAAATACAAGTTCATCAGCACCATACGTTACAACACCCGCCATCATAGACAAACGTGGCAACGCCCCGACGCGACTCGGTGCAATGAAAAATTTCACATTGCTCGGTGTTTCACAGATTAAATCCTCAATCAAATCCGCGGTATGTTTAGCCTCGCCAACCCCATCAAGGCAAATTCTTATCGTCTTTTTTGCATTACACAGTGCGTTTCGAAGAACTTCGATGGTGTCGATGTCACTTTTTATCGTGCGCCAGGATTCAACTCCTTCGAGTTGATATAAAACTAACGCTGCAAACAAACTGCCATTAACGTCACATGAGTCAGGGCACGACCGGGTATTGATATAAACGGCGCTCTCAAGTTCCAGTTCGCGAGTGTTTGCTGCCAAGGCCACTTGTACAGATTTTCCATAGCCTGGCGGGGCCCGATACAGAACTACCTTTGATTCAGGCGTAGCAGAAGCGCTCAGGCAATAGCGGTCTAAACACCCTTGAGTAATGAAACACTGACGAGCCCACATCCTTTCAGACATCCTCCGACACCAGTCTTCCAAGCTATGGCGGGTCATGACAATCCGATCTCCTGCTTCGTCTCCCCGAAACGCGAGGGCGCTATGGGGTGAAAGCATATTGATAGATGTCTAGTGCGAAAACTACCCCTTAGAGTAGTTGTTTGATCTCCGGTTCTGGCCAAACCTGTTCATGCCTACAACTTGTCCGTTCACCTGAGGGACTCGGTGTTCGCACAATGTAGAAAAATGATCAAGCTGAAAAACAATAAGGTGATCCTAATGTCAATGTCAGAAAATGTCTTAACAACAGAGTCTCTTCAGAGAGACCCTGATGCCGAAGGTTATGTGGACAGAAAACGCCACCTGTGGGTCCTTTCTGTGCTGTGGCCAGCGACGCCTCTTATTGGCCTTTATTTGGTATCCCAAACTGGATGGAGCATTTGGTACGGATTGGTGTTGATCCTTTGGTATGGCGCAGTTCCCTTGATTGATGCCATGTTTGGAGAGGATTTTTCCAACCCCCCCGAGTCGGCCGTGCCTCGGCTTGAACAGGATCGTTACTACCGGGTACTGACCTACTTAACTGTTCCTATTCATTATGCGGCCTTGATTGTCAGTGCCTGGTGGGTATCCACGCAACCAATGAATGTTTTCGAGTTTCTGGCATTGGCCCTTTCCCTGGGAATCGTGAATGGTCTGGCTCTGAACACAGGCCACGAACTTGGCCATAAAAAAAGAAACGTTTGACCGTTGGATGGCGAAGCTTGTCCTCGCCGTGGTCGGATATGGTCATTTCTTCATTGAGCACAATAAGGGGCATCACCGTGATGTGGCTACGCCGATGGACCCGGCGACATCCCGCATGGGTGAGTCCATTTACTCATTCTCACTGCGTGAAATTCCCGGTGCTTTCAAGCGGGCATGGGATTTAGAGGAACAGCGCCTCAGTCGTTGTGGAAAAAGTGTCTGGAGCCTGGAGAACGAAGTTCTTCAGCCTATGATTTTGACCGCTGTGCTTTATGCGGGATTGCTGGCGTTTTTTGGTCCCTTAATGCTGATCTTTTTGCCCATTCAAATGGCCTTTGGCTGGTGGCAGCTGACCAGCGCCAACTACATTGAGCATTACGGATTGCTGCGCGAGAAGATGTCGGATGGACGTTATGAGCGTCAACAACCGCACCACTCATGGAACTCAAACCATATTATGTCGAACCTGATTCTGTTTCATTTGCAACGACATTCCGACCATCACGCCCCATCCTACAAGGTCCTATCAATCGCTTCGCGACTTCAAAGACCTGCCTTCCTTACCATCGGGATATCCCGGGATGTTCCTGGCCGCAATGTTTCCCTCATGGTTTCGTTCGATAATGGACCACCGGGTGCTGGATTGGGCTAAAGGAGATCTCGATAAGATTCAGATTCAACCCGGCAAGCGTGAATTCTATGAGCGTAAATTTGGTGGGACTGATTCTGAATCAGTCGATACCGCCGCGGCTAAATGATCGGCTAATCGGAACTTATATACCTCGTTTACTTTATTTACGTTGCAGAAAAAGAGCCTCTGACGTGCACCTGAAAGAGGGTGCGCGTCGGGCGCTACCAAAACAAAGACAATAATATCGTTTGAAAGGTGCTCTAAATGGCTAAGTATCAATGCCCTGATTGTGGTTATGTATACGACGAAGTGGTTGGTGATCCGCACGAAGGCTTTCCTGCAGGAACGACATGGGAAAAAATTCCTGAAGACTGGTCCTGTCCAGACTGTGCCGTCAGGGATAAGGTTGACTTCGTTGCGCTTCAAGAAGCGAACCCGGAACTTTCGGTGTCCGCAACCAATACAGCGGTCCGCCCTGCCAGCCAAGCTAAGACCGAGGGAGCATCGCAGAAAGCAACGGGCGCATCTACTCCTTCAGCTAAAAATAAAACAAAGCCCAAAGCGAAACCCAAGCCTAACTCTTCAAAATCGCCGAAAGACTCGACTCAAAAAGATACCTATCGGAAGTGGGTCTGCATCACTTGCGGCCATATCTACGATGAAGCTCTCGGAGATGAAGCCGAAGGCTTCCCTGCCGGCACTCGTTTTGAAGATATTCCAGACGATTGGTGCTGTCCGGACTGTGGTGCCACAAAAGAGGACTATGTCCTCTATGAAGACTAGTAATCCGATGGAAAATAACAACAGTCTCGTTCGGCAAGAGGTGATTTTATAATGCAGATTGCTAGTCTGGCGAAGGTTGGGCTGCCCAATGTGTCAACCAGCGATACGATTGATTCAACGTTCGCGGCCCTACAGCGGGCACAACTTGCGCGTCGCGGAAGTTTTACCTTGGAGGCTCGAATAGCGCAGCTCGACCAGCTGCGGGATTCAATTAAACGCTACGAATCAAACATCATTGCGGCTTGCGCGGCGGACTTTCGAAAACCCGCTCCAGAAGTCAAATTAACTGAACTCCTGCCGGTGCTTCAGGAAATTCGACACACTAAAAAACACTTGCGTAAATGGATGCGTCCGAAGCGAGTGGCTGCATCCGTTGGTGTTCTGGGCACGAAATCTTATGTTCGGCCAGAACCAAAGGGAGTGTGCCTGATTATTGCACCGTGGAATTATCCGCTCAATCTTGCGCTCGGACCTCTCGTCTCAGCGTTGGCTGCAGGGAACGGAGCCATCATTAAACCCTCGGAAATGACACCACATACCTCAAAGGTGATTGCCAACATTGTCGCCGAAACCTTCCCTCCCGATCTGGTTTCCGTGATTGAGGGTGATGCCGCGGTAGCGCAGAAACTGTTGGCCTTACCCTTCGACCACATATTCTTCACGGGCAGTCCTGCGGTAGGCAAGGTGGTCATGGAGGCTGCCGCCAAGAACCTTTCCTCAGTGACACTGGAATTGGGGGGTAAGTCCCCGACCATTGTTGGCCCAGATGCCAACATAAAGAGGGCTGCGAGAAACATTGTCTGGGGTAAGTTTGCCAATAATGGACAGACCTGTATCGCCCCAGATCATGTTTTTGTGCACGTTAATATCGCAGATCAATTCAATGAAGCACTTAAAACGGAAATTGGGCGAGTCTATGGAAAAACACCAGAAGCCCAGAAATCGACCGCCGACTATTGCCGGATTGTAAATCGACGTCATTTCCAGCGAGTTTCAAACCTGATAGATGATGCCAAAAACAAAGGTGCAAGAGTCTTTGAAGGCGGTGTTACAGATGCTGAAGAGAATTTTATTGCTCCGACGTTGATTTCAAATGTATCGAGCGACATGGATATTTCACGTGAGGAGTTATTCGGCCCGATCTTACCCGTTATTGAATTCGACGATATTGATCTGGTTATCAAGAAAATCAACGATAACCCTAAACCGCTTGCGCTTTACATATTCGACAAAAACGAGGCTTTTGCCACGGATATTATCGAGCGAACGAGCTCCGGCGCTGTAGGAGTCAACCTTACAGTTGTGCATTTTCTACATCCGGGCCTGCCGTTTGGTGGAGTTAATAATTCCGGGATAGGGGCGGCACACGGTGAATACGGTTTCCGCGCTTTTTCGCATGAAAAGGCGTTGATGGAGGATAAACATTCTCTTATGCATCTTCTTTTTCCACCCTATACAGCCTGGGTCCGGCGTCTTATAGAGGCTGCTGTTCGTATTCTGGGCTGAGTATAATCAAATAATAAGAGAGTTATTATGTACGATTACATTATTGACGGTGCGGGATCGGCGGGCTGTGTATTGGCCAATCGGCTTACGGCGGACTCTTCAAAGCGAGTAGCGTTGCTAGAAGCGGGCCCAAAGGATAAAAATCCACTCATACATATGCCTATAGGTATAGCACTCCTTTCCAATAGTAAAAAGCTGAATTGGGCTCTTGAAACCGAACCTCAAGAACATCTGAAGGAGCGCCGCCTGTTTTGGCCTCGTGGGAAAACACTTGGCGGGTCCTCTTCTATCAACGCCATGGTCTATATCAGAGGTCACAAAGCCGATTATGACCACTGGGGTCAAGTTGCCGGGACCGACCTCTGGGGATGGGATCGCGCTTTAAAATTGTTTCGTCGACTGGAAGATAATAAACGTTTTGGCGCAGATTCTTACCATGGGGAGGGCGGTGAGCTCACCGTAAGTGAACTCAAATCAGTCAATCCGTTGAGTCGAGATTTTGTTCGAGCGGCACCTCATGTAGAGCTCCCGATAAACACGGACTTTAATGGAGAGACGCAAGAGGGATTGGGACTCTACCAGGTGACACAAAAAAATGGTCGCCGTTGGAGTTCAGCGCAGGCATTTCTGCGTGTCGCGGAGAACCGGCCTAATCTTGATGTGCTAACGGACGCGCGGGTAACCCGGGTGGTAATGGACGGTAAGCGGGCAGTCGGCGTGACACTGAACCAGGGGGGCGAATATCGCCAGCTTAGACTCAATAACGGCGGTGAAGTCATATTGTCTGGTGGTGCGGTTAATTCACCACAACTACTTATGCTTTCGGGAATCGGTGATAGCGAAGAGCTTGGAAAACACGGGATCCCCCTTGTGCATCATCTTCCTGAGGTCGGCCAGAATCTGGTTGATCATTTGGATATTACGATCATGCACGCGGCAAACTCACGTTTGCCCATTGGCGTTGCTCCCAGTTTCCTGTTTCGGGGCGTGAGCGCATTATTCTCATATATCTTTGCGCGACGTGGATTTCTTACCAGTAATGTTGCCGAGTCCGGAGGCTTTGTTAAATCCGAGCGCTCGTGCGAACGGCCAAATGTGCAATTCCACTTTTTGCCAACTTACCTGAAGGATCATGGACGAAAAGTGATGGCCGGGTATGGGTACACCTTGCATATTTGCGATCTAATGCCCAGAAGCCGCGGTTTTATTGGTCTCAAAAGCCCTGACCCATTGGCCGACCCGTTGATTCAACCCAATTATCTCAGTAACCCCGAAGACATCAAAACAATGATCTCGGCCGTTAAATTTGGACGACGGATACTCGGGGCACCAACAATGGCTTTACATAGTAAACGAGAAATTAAGCCCGGAAACTCGGTGTCTTCGGACAGTCAGATTGCGGACTTTATCCGGGAAAATGCAGAGACTATTTACCACCCCGTTGGCACTTGTCGTATGGGCGCGGATCCGGATTCAGTCGTTGATCCGGAATTAAAAGTCAGAGGGATTGAAGGGCTAAGAGTTGTCGATGCCTCGATAATGCCCAGTTTGGTTGCCGGTAACACCAACGCACCCACCATGATGATTGCCGAAAATGCAGCCGACATCCTCTTGGGAAATGTTTAGGTTCAAACCCGGATTATGCCTTCTACATTGGACCTTACTGACGCCAGATACTCGCGTCAACCAACTACAAAAACGACAGGAGATAAACGTGCTTGGCCAAATGATGAACATGGAGCTCACCGTGAATTCCTTGATCGACCATGCTGCTCGCTACCATGGAGACGCTGAGATTGTGTCGATAGGAACGGATGGAAATCCCAGTCGATCTGACTGGGCAACTGTTTCGGAGCGGTCGCGACAACTTGCGTCAGCGCTTCGAACGGCAGGCTATGTCCAGGGGGATCGGTGCGCGACCATTTGTTGGAATAACGTGGGGCACCTGGAATGTTACCTTGGCATCTCTGGTGGCGGGATGGTGTGTCACACCATTAACCCGCGACTGTTTCCAGAACAACTCGTTTACGTTATCAACAATGCTCAAGACAAAGTCATATTCTTTGACAAAACGTTCCTTACCATTGTTTCAAATATCCGAGACCGACTGGAGACGGTTGAGAAATTTGTATTGATGTCCGAACCGGACGAAGAAATTGCAGCGCAATTTCCAGGCTTGTTGTTTTATGAAGAGTTTCTCCAGCGAGGAACGCCTAACGCGAATTGGCCTGAAATCGCCGAAAACCAGGCCTCAAGCCTCTGCTATACATCGGGCACCACCGGAAATCCCAAAGGGGTGCTCTATTCACACCGCTCCACCGTTCTGCACGCGCTGGTAGCTGCTCAACCCGACGCACTGAATTTATCGGCACGGGACGTGGTGATGCCGGTTGTTCCTATGTTTCACGTAAATGCGTGGGGGGTACCCTACATTACGGCGATGGTTGGAGCCAAACTGGTGTTGCCTGGTCCTGGCCTGGATGGGCAAAGTTTGGTCAAGCTGATCGATTCAGAAAGCGTAACGATTGCGCTGGGTGTGCCTACGATTTGGCAGGGACTTCTCTCGGCTTTGGACGAGCTTGGCTCCTCGGCACAGTCGCTTAAACGGACGGTGATAGGGGGTAGCGCTTGTCCGCCCTCAATGATGTCGGAGTTTCGTGGTAAGTATGGCGTAGAAGTTGTCCATGCATGGGGAATGACAGAAACATCACCGATCGGGACCGTCAACGCACTGCTGTCGAAACACAATACTCTTTCGGAGGAAGGAAGAAACAAAATCCGTGAAAGCCAGGGACGGCCTCCCTACGGGGTGCAGCTCAAAATTGTAGGAGAAGACGGTCATCAACTGCCCGAAGATGGCATTGCTCAGGGAAATCTCCGCATCCGTGGTCATTGGGTGGTAGCCGATTACTTCGGTGTTGAACCAAATCAGACTCTTGAGGAAGACGGTTGGTTCGAGACAGGTGATGTTGCTTCGATCAATGATGATGGATTTATGACAATACGTGACCGCTCAAAAGATATTATTAAATCTGGTGGTGAATGGATATCTACAGTCGAATTGGAGGGAATCGCAATGGGCCATTCTGCCATCAATGAAGCTGCCGTAGTGGCGGCCTCCCATGATAAATGGGACGAACGACCGATCCTGTTGGCAGTAAAAATACCCGACGCAAATATTACTGAGGAGGAACTTCTTGCTCATTATCAGGGGAAAGTCGCCAAGTGGCAGATCCCGGATCGCGCGATCTTTGTGGAAGGATTGCCACGCAATGCCACTGGGAAAGTATTAAAAAACAAGCTGCGTTCTGAGTATGGGGAAGTATTAGTCAGTAAACCGGCAAGCTAGCATCAATGAGTGACATTTGTGTTACGAAAAATTGCAGTTTTACCTAAAGCCAATTTGTTTTAATACCAAAAAGGATAATAAAAAAATGAAACCTAAAATAATTAGTAAAGTCTCGTTAGTGGCGTTCCTTTTACTTTCACTTGCTGCGAGCCTGGCCAACGCTCAATCTGAGCCGGTTTACAGTAGAGGCGACTGGGTGGTTGGGCTGAATGCCACTAGAGTTCTAACCGATGAAGATTTGCGATCAGCCTCTGCGGGGGGTGCCCCCGTTCCAAATTCCAACCTGTCTATTAACAACGATACGACCATATCATTCGACGTGTCGTATTTTCTGAGTAATCAGCTGGCATTCAACATTTTTGGCGGCATTCCCGCTAGTGCGGACCTCCAGGGCGAAGAGTCTCTCTCCGGTCTTTTTCTTGGTCAAACAGATTATGGTCCGGTAATTCTTTCGCTTCAGTATCATGTCTTGACGGGTAGCAACTTCTCTCCGTACTTTGGAGCGGGTGTAGGACGGATTCTCTTTTTAGATGAAAAGGATCGCGCACTAACCGACTTCGACGTCGAAGATACATGGGCCCCTGCGGTTCAGGCTGGTTTTCGCTGGAAGATACACAATAACTGGTCGGCAAATTTTGACGTTAGATATGCACCCTTCAAGGCGGATATCACCGGTAACCTGGGCCCGGCCCCTGTTCAGGCAGAAGTGGAAGTGGACCCCACTATCGTGAGCATCGGAGTCGCATATCGCTTTTAAATGCCAAGTATACCAACCGTCTGCATTTGCTGGTCGCTTTCAGCAACCTGCTGATTGATAAAAAACCTGCAGCGTAAGACCAATGCGCCCCTTTTCCGCCAAGATTGCGGAAAAGGGGCAAAAACCAGCGGTTATTCAGATCTTCCTTAGGTATATAGCCCCAGCCTTATACATCATTTAAAGGTCTCGTATCGTTTAGTCGAGTAGTATATAGCCATCAGGACCGGCACGTCCTTACTATAGAAAAACCTTTTCAGTAGTCCCGCAAGTTTCATTTAATCGAGCAAGTGTCTTAACATTAATACCGCTCGTAACTATCGGTTCTTGATGTCCACCATCAATAAGCCGGAATCTTACTGTGTTTGATTTACACACCGCTTGAAGCTTGCAGTCTGAAAAGCCCTGTCTTGGCTGCCACCACCCATCCGCATGAAAAAGCATATGCTCAGATGAACCAAAACAAGAGGTCGACACCGAATGGGCGATGTTGCTTATGAAGGATTGAGTGATCGGAACCTCTACCCATAATGGCCGATAGAGACTTCGCTTTATCTTTGTGGATAAAATCAAGTTCATATTTTCGTCGGTAATTGCAAGGTGAGGTTATTAGTGGGATATATAGAGAATTATTTCACCGCTATGGTGCTCTCGGTTTACCAGAGCAACAGTAATGTGTCTGGCTACGGGAAATTCCGCCGGTTGTGGCTCACGCATTCTTTGCGCTCACTGAAAGCTGTCGGTCGTAGGATATATGATATCCATAGGCCGTATGAGTTGTGCATTGCTTTCGCAATTTTGGGCAAACTAAGGGCACAGCTCTACTCGGTCGTCAATTTCAATTTATGGACTGACCGCTCACCAAGGACTTCAGTTCAATATCCGGATCCTTCAACATTTCAGGATTGACCTGCCTGCGTTGTTGAACGAGGGTCTTGCCGACCATAAAAGCGATGGGCAGGTTAACCGCATCAACAGCAATGACACAGCCGTCGCGGAGATAAAACACCGCAAATCCCTTGTCTTCCGGGCTTCCGCGCAGCACACGCTGATCATGATATTGCGACAACCCCACCATCTGCAGACGCACGTCATACTGGTTCGACCAGAACCATGGAGCGCTATTATAGGGTTTCTTCTCGCCCATCAGGGTTGCCGCCACTGTCCGGGCCTGATCAACCGCGTTGGCGACAGATTCAAGGCGCTGCATCTTCTCGAAGAAAAGATTCCGGTGGCGGGTACAGTCGCCGATCGCCAGGATGGCTGGATCTTCTGTGCGGGTAAACTCGTCAACAATAATGCCGTCATCACAGGGCAGGCCGGCGGCCTCAGCCAGGGCGGTTTCTGGCGCCACACCCACTGAAACGAGCACTATGTCGGCCGGTACAGTGCCGCCGCTCGCCAATGTCACGCCAGCCACATGCCCCTGATCGCTAGCTTCGAAACCGGTTACCGCCGTGTTCAGGCGTAGATCCACGCCAGCGTTACTGTGTTTGGTGTAAAAAAACTGCGACATTTCCGGGCCTGTTACACGCTGCATAAGACGCTCGGCCGCTTCCAGTACCGTGACATCAACGCCTTTTTTGGTAGCGCTGGATGCCACTTCAAGGCCAATGTAACCACCACCCACGATGACCAAGCGTTTCCCCGGAACCAGTTGTTCACGCAGGGCATCCGAGTCAGCTATGTCATGTAGGTAATGAATGCCCTTCAAGTCAGCCCCGGGTGCGTTCAGGCGTCGAACGTGTGACCCCGTGGCCAGGACCAGTCGATCGTATTTCAATGTGCTCTGGTCCGACAAACTGATGGTCTTGTTGTCCCGATCAATTTGATCGGCACGTACACCGAGCCGCAACTGATGGCCGGCGTTCTCGTACACCGAGCGCGGCTTGAGGTACAGCGACTCCTGATCCACCTCGCCTGCCAGGTAGTTCTTGGACAGGGGCGGCCGCTGATAGGATGGATGTGGCTCTTCGCCCACCAGGACCACTTCATGTTGATATTTCTTTTGCAGCAAGGTTGTCAGGAGCGCACCTGCTGCGTGCCCGCCGCCAACGATGACTGTCGTCTCTTTCTGTTGGTTTGCCATAGCCTGTCTCTTTCTACTGTTCTTTGGAATCAGATTGATCAGAAGTCCAGATGCCAACTGAGCCCTGTGACGCCCGCGCGCGCGGAGCTCAGCCGAGCATCTCGGCATCCTCAAGTATCATCGCGGCACCTTCTCGCCGATCATGGTTGCCGGCTGATTTGTTCCGCCGACCAGCGTCGGCATGATGGAGGCATCGACCACCCGCAGGCATTGCAGGCCATGCACGCGCAGGCGCGGATCGACCACCGCCATCGGATCACCCATCTTGCAGGTGCCAACCGGGTGGTAGGCGGTTCACTGCGCCGTACCCATGCGGCGAGATCGTCGTCATTCTGCAGCGCCGGCCCTGGCAAGACCTCAACCTCGTGGTGCAAGCAGAACGCCGCCTGCGCCAGGATCTTGCGCACCAGGTGGACACCGCGCACCAGTCGCTCGACATCGGCGGACTCGGCCATGTAGTTGGGGTCGATCAGCGGCGCGGCAAACGGGTCGGCACTGTGCAGACCGACGCGCCCGCGCGACGACGGCCTGAGCCCGTAGATCATCACCGCGTAGCCATAACCGCTCATCGCGGTCTTCAGGTCTCGCCCGTGATCGTCGTACAGCATTGGCGCGAAGTGCAGCTGCAGGTCGGGTACCGGCTCCTCGGGCCGGGAGCGGATGAACCCGCCGGCCTCGGCGCCGTTGCTCGACAGCACGCCCCGCCGGCCGCTCAGATACGTCAGAGCGCCCCACAGCCCCTTGAGCCAG
>UEXL01000304.1_pt1 | contig 20878 bp, 30 predicted proteins | sample 1796671 | NCBI WGS metagenome assembly UEXL01 (sample SAMEA4772471, study PRJEB27181) | metagenome | reverse complement strand
ACGCCGGGGAGCTGATTGCCGAGTACGTACTGGCCATGAAACACAAGCTGGGCCTGAACAAGATCCTCGGCACCATCCATATTTACCCGACCATGGCCGAAGCCAACAAGTTTGCCGCCGGCGAATGGAAAAAAGCCCGCAAGCCGGAGGGACTGTTACGCTGGGTAGAGCGGCTGCACAACATTCGGCGCTAATCACAAAAGCATAATTGACAATTATTCTCATTATCATTACGGTGCACGGCCGTCCTACCTTGAAATAAAAAGGAGAGCGCCGTGCTCCGTTTTTGCCGTTATGGCTTGCCTGTATCGTTATTGTCCCTTGCGTGTTCCCCCTTTACCCTGGCCGAAGAAGCCGCTGGCGCCCATGAGCTGGGCCAGATTACCGTTTCGGCCAGCCGTGCCCATGCCAGCGCTGATGAGACACCCCAGAAAGTCCAGATCATCAGCCGCGAAGAAATTGAAGAGCAGCTGGCCATCAGCAACGACCCTGCACAGGTACTCAGCAGCCTGATTCCATCCTATTCGCCCAGCCGCCAGAAGCTCTCCAATGCCGGCGAAAGCTTCCGTGGCCGTTCACCGCTTTTCATGATTGATGGCGTACCACAGAGCAACCCTCTTCGTAACGGCGCTCGCGACAGCTATACCATCGACCTGTCCATGGTAGAACGCATTGAGGTCATTTATGGTGCCAGTGCCGAACACGGTCTCGGCGCTACCGGCGGCATCATCAACTACGTTACCCGTCGTGCCGAGGCCGGCACCATCAACCAAAAAGCCTCAGTCAGCCTGACCTCCGATGATGACTTCGATTCCGATGGCCAGGGCCACAAAGTGGACTACAGCATCAGCGGCCAGAAAGGCGACTGGGATTACCTCGGCGCTGTCAGCCAGGAAAAGCGTGGCGTTTTTACGACGGTAACGATGAGCTTGTCGGCATTTCCTACTCAGGCGAGCTACAGAACTCCACCAGCTATGCTGTGATGGGCCGGGTCGGCTACTGGATCGACGACAACCAGAACATCGAACTGATGCTTAACCATTTTGAACTGGAAGGTGGGGATTATGTTCCGTGCCGGGTGACCGGGATGAAGGCATCCCCACCAGCAGCCCGCCCGGGCGACCCGGTAGGCGACCCGGGCTTCAACAAGGTCACCACCGCCAGCTTCTCCTACAGCCATGCAGACTGGTTCGGCAACAAGGCGGACGTGCAAGTGTACGGCCAAGCTTCGGGCCCAGTTTGCCACCACCCGTTCTTCCCCTATGGACAACGCCGGAATAGTCAGCTCGACCAGACCCGTAACGAATCCGACAAGGTCGGTGCCAAATTTACCCTGACGCGTAACGGCCTGCTCAATAATCGCCTAGGGCTCACCACCGGCCTGGATTTGTTGCAAGACGAAACGAATCAGGATCTTGTGCACACCGACCGCACCTACGTGCCGGAAACCCAATACCGTAATTACGCCCCCTTCCTGCAAGGCCGCTTCAAGCTCACCGACAAGCTCAACCTGAATGCCGGTGCCCGTTATGAAAAAGCCAAACTGAAAGTGGACACTTACTCCACCATCGACCGTACCAACGTGGTCAATGACGATGTTGTTGTGGAAGGCGGCAGCCCGGACTTCAGCGAAACGCTCTACAACGCCGGGCTGGTATACCAGCTTACCAACTGGGCGCAGCTCTACGGCAGCTACTCGGAAGGGTTTGGCATGCCTGATGTGGGTCGCGTCTTGCGCGGCATCAACATCTCCGGCCAGGATGTGGACAACCTCCTGGATCTACAACCCATCGTCACCGACAACCGTGAAATCGGTGGGCGCTTCAACTGGGCACGCTACGGCTTCGAGGTAAGTTACTACGAATCCAACTCGGATCTGGGCGAGCGCCTCACGTTCAACAGTGCCACCGGCACCTTTGAAGGCAGCCGGGAAAGAACCGAAATCCAGGGCGTAGAACTGTCCGGGCACATGCAAGTTAATGACGCTCACCGTCTCAAGCTGTCCTATTCTCACCAAGATGGCGAATCAGACACCGACGGCAACGGCATTGTTGATACCGACCTGAACGGCACCAGCATTGCACCTGATACGGTGCAAATGAGCTGGAACGCCGGTTGGAGCCCGGCCATTTCTTCTTACCTGCAAATCAGCCATTTCTTCAGTCGTGGGTTTGATCAACCGAATATGGATTTTGACGGCTACAGCCTGATCAATACCTCAATTAGCTACAAACTGCCTGCCGGCAAACTGGATCTGGGTATTGAAAATCTGACAGACGAAGATTACTTCAGCTACTACTCCCAGGCCGCCCGCGATAGTGACGAGTACAACTTCAAGGGCCGTGGTCGCACCTACACTCTGGGGTATAGCCTGGACTTCTGAACGTCACCGCCGTTTCATTACGGGCGGCCTATGGCTGCCCGTTTTGTATAAGGATCCACACCTGCATGCGCAACACCCTGTTCACCTTGCATAAATACACTGGCCTGATTACCGGGCTGCTGCTGGTAGTTATCGGCCTCAGCGGCAGCTTGCTGGTCTTCCATGAAGGCCTGGACGAGTCGCTCAATCCGCAACTGATCACCGAGGGCAGCGAGACGCTTCCCTTCAACGATATCGTTGCCAGCGCCGAGGCGGAGCTGGGCCGAAAGGCCTTGCGTCTCGAGCCGGCACAGGATTCGGGCAGCCCGCACACCCTGCGTTTCTTTGCCCCGCCGGGAGAACCCGGCCCAATTCAGGTCAGCGTCTCTCCCTATACCGGCGAGGTCCTTGCGATTCGCACCTGGGGCGACTACCTGATGACCTGGATCTACAGCCTGCATTACACCCTGCTGTCCGGCGAAATTGGGGAGATTGTGGTTGGCGTGCTTGGCCTGTGCTTGCTCGGCTTCTGTCTGACCGGCGTTTACCTGTGGTGGCCCACCGGCAAGCGCAAGGGAAAGTGGCGTCGCAACCTGACCATTAAACGGGGCAGCGGCACCTACCGATTACACTTTGACCTGCACCAGGTCATCGGCATCTATTTTCTCCCGGTACTGCTGGTGGTCGCCTTTTCCGGGGTCACCCTGATATTCCCGACCCAGGTCGCGGCACTGGTGGATGCCGTACTCCCGCTGGAACAACGCCCCTCACCTTCGTCAACGCTACCGGACAGCCCGGGCATGCCCTCTATTACCCCACAGCAATCGCTGGATATTGCCCGCACCGTTTTCCCACAGGCACCGCTTATCCGCCTCGATTTTCCCCCGCAGTGAAACCGGCAGTTATTCGCTGGCGTTCAACCGGGACGGAGAACCCTGGCAACATTACGGCGCCAGCCGTATCTGGGTAGACCAGTACAGCGGCGAGCTACTGGCGGTATGGGACGCCCCCAATGTGACCGCCGGAAGCCAGTTCATGACCTGGCAGTTCCCGCTCCACAATGGTGATGCCTTGGGCATGCCGGGGCGCATCATCGTCCTGATCAGCGGGCTGACGCCCCTGCTGTTCTTTATCACCGGCACCTACATGTGGTGGCAAAAACGGCAATTGCAGCGCAAGGCGCGAAAACGACGCCAGCGTTAGCTCGCCCCTAATTTACGTACGCGAAGAAAGTGTAACATTACGTCCTTGCGATACTCCAAGTCGTAATCTCACTCAATCGTTGCGACAGGAGAAATACTGATGGCGCTGCGCCCATTGATTACCGGAGCACTGTTAATACTGGCTTCGACATCGACTCTGGCTTTTGAACACAAAGACTGGAATGTTTTGCTTCAGCAACATGTGCAACCGCAGCGCGGGGGTGTTGCCACGGCAGTGGGCTATGATGGAATCGCCGAGAACCATGAGGCCCTGCAATTGTATCTGGACAGTCTTTCCGCAGTCACTCAAGGTGAGTTCAACGCCTTCAGCCGCGATGAAAAACTGGCATTCCTGATCAACGCCTACAACGCCTTTACCGTTGAATTGATCCTTCGGGAAAATCAGCCTGATTCCATTCGCGATATTGGCAGTCTCTTTTCCGGCCCCTGGGACAAGGCATTCTTTTCCTTGCTGGGAGAGCCCCGAACGCTGGATGAACTGGAACATGAAATGATCCGGGGCAATCCGACCTGATGGACCCCGCATTCATTTCGCTGTGAACTGCGCCTCCATCGGCTGCCCAGCCCTGCGCGCCACCGCCTACACCGGTGAGCAGCTGGAAGCCCAGCTGGAGGACAGCACCACGCAATTTCTCAGCGACAAACAGCGCAACCGCTACAACAGCGAACAGGGAGCCCTGGAAGTCTCGAAGATTTTCGACTGGTATGAAGACGACTTTGAAGGCGCCGCCGGCAGCCTGTCCCATTACCTTCTGCAATACTCGGACACGCTGGGCATACCCGCCAATCGCCAAAAGGCACTGGACGACGGGGACCTGGAGGTGCAGTTTTTACCCTATGACTGGTCACTGAACTCCCAGTAATCCAACCAACACCAGGAGGGCCCAGGTATGGGCGCCTACCACGCCACCACCACACACCGCCTGCACAGCATCTGGTTGTCGTTTCGCAACCTGCCACGCTGGCTGCAGGGCTGGGTCGCCCTGATTCTGATGCCCCTCAACGGGGCCAGTCTGCTGTTGCTGGATACGTTCTCTGGACAGGCCATCGCGCTGGCCCTGCTGCTGGTTCTCGCCGTGAACCTGCCCCTGATGTGGCACCACCGTGGCATGAACAAGGACATGTCACTGGTGCATCTGCTGGCCTGGATTCCACTGGAAATCGCGTTGCTTGGGCAGCTGGCCGGGCGCTGGGGCGACGATCATCTGACACCGGCACTGTGGGGTTTTACCCTTGCGGTATTCATGGTCAACGCCATCAGCCTGTTCTTCGACGTGGCCGATGCCTGGTGCTGGGCTCAGGGAGACCGTCGAACGCTGCATCCTACTGAGGCAGTGGATCATTGAATCAGGATGATGAATAACGGTGCGAGTAATCGACTCACCATTCACTAAAGGTATTCCAGCGCCTCAGCTACATTACTGACGCCGATAACCTCCACTCCACTGGGCAATTTTCTGGGCAGGTTCGCCTTGGGCACAATGGCTTTTTTTGAAGCCGTGCTTCACTGCTTCATGGAGCCGTTCCTGCCCTTGGGGTACGGGCCGAATTTCGCCGGATAACCCCACCTCGCCAAACACCACCAGTTCACGCTCCAGTGCCCGATCCCGGAAGCTGGACACAATGGCCAGCACCTGGGCCAGGTCGGCAGCGGTTTCAGTGACTTTGACCCCGCCGACCACATTCATGAACACATCCTGGTCGCCCACCTGAATGCCGCCATGACGGTGCAGCACGGCCAGCAGCATGGCGAGGCGATTCCCTTCGAGCCCCACACAAATACGCCGGGGGTTGCCGAAATGAGAGGCATCGACCAGTGCCTGCAGTTCCACCAACAATGGTCGCGTGCCTTCCCAGACCACGGTGACCAGCGAGCCCGACGCAATCTCGTCTGCCCGGTTAAGGAAAATGGCAGACGGATTTTTTACTTCTTTCAGACCTTCGCCTGTCATCGCAAAAACCCCCAGCTCGTTGACCGCGCCGAACCGGTTCTTCAAGCCCCGCAGGGTGCGAAAAACGCGAATCCGTGGAATCTTCCAGCATCAACGAGCAGTCGATCATGTGCTCCAACACCTTGGGGCCCGCCAAGGTGCCATCCTTGGTGACATGCCCGACCAGCAACAGCACCGTACCGGTCTGCTTGGCATACCGGGTCAACGCGGCGGCGCATTCGCGTACCTGGGCCACACTTCCCGGTGCCGACTGTAACGCGGCGAGGAACATCACCTGAATAGAATCCACCACCAAAATACGCGGCTGCTCCTTGCGCGCCAGCTCCAGAATTTGCTCCACATCGGTTTCCGCCGCCAGACGCAGCTTTTCCTTGGGCAACTTCAGCCGGTCGGCGCGTAGAGCCACCTGGGCCGGCGACTCTTCGCCGGTGACATACAAGCAGGTTTCGCGGTCCGCCAGCTTGCATAGCGTCTGCAATAGCAAGGTCGATTTCCCTGCCCCCGGGGTGGCCACCAATCAGGATCGCGGAACCCGGCACGAAGCCACCGCCCAACACCCTGTCCAGTTCGCCCATACCCGCACTGATCCGCGGCATTTCTTCCAGCACGATGTCATTGAGACTTTGCACTTCGCAAAGCTGACCGGAAAAACCGCCTCGATTGCCCGCCCCCTTTGGACGACGGCGTAGCGGGATCATGGACAAATTCCTGCAAGCTGTTCCAGGCGCCGCACGCCGGACACTGCCCCTGCCATTTCGGGAAGTCAGCCCCACAATCGGTGCACACACAAAGGCGGTTTTTTTCTTGGCCATGAAAACCCAGTTCAAAGTTGAAAGTGTAAAGTTGAAACACAGGCCCGGCCGCTCTGAGCTGACAGGCTATGCCCGCGATTCATGATTGACTGAGGAAAGCGTTCAAAGCACAAAAGCACTTCAAAAGGCTGCGGCGCGGCTCCAGTGCTCATCATCTGGCACCCAACCACCATTCGCGCCTTTCAACTTTAAACTTTGCACTTTCAACTAAACAACCACTCGCTCTGGCCGATCGGTGATCTGACAGAATAATTCATAACTGATGGTGCCACAGGCACGGGCCACGTCATCCACATCGACGACGTCGCCCCACAACTCGACCTCATCGCCAACCTGAGCGCTCAGGCCAGTCACATCAATAGTCAACATATCCATGGAAACGCGGCCAACCAGCTCCGTGACGACGCCGTTCACCGCCACCGGAGTACCACTGGAGGCATGACGCGGATAGCCATCACCGTAGCCCACCGCAACCACGCCAACCTGGCGAGGTTCGGTTGCGGTCCAGGTCGCGCCGTAGCCCACGCTTTCGCCCGCCTCGACGGCATTAATGGCAATCAAACGGGCAGTAAACCGGTGACTGACCGCCAGGCCCAATTCGCTGGCCGTTTGCCAATCAAAGGGCGAGGAGCCGTACAGCATGATGCCCGGACGCACTCGCTGTGCATGAGCCCGGGGGGTAGCGCAACAGCGCCGCAGAGTTCGAGGCCGACAACGGCAACATCAGCTGCTCCGCCACCTGACCGGCGACCAGCAACTGTTTCTCGGAATAGGCATCTTGCCCCACATCCGCACAGGCAAAATGGCTCATCAAACCCACCGGCGCCATGTCCGCCGCCCGCAATTGCGCCGCTGCCTGCAGGGCGATATCCGGGCGAAAGCCAAGGCGGTTCATGCCTGTATTCACTTTCAACCAGATGCGAACCGGGCAAGGGTTCGCCAACAGCAAATCCACTTGCCATAGCGAGTGCACGACCACTTCAAGGGAAAGCCGCTCCGCCTCCTTCAGTTCTTCGGCATCGAAGAAACCTTCCGCAACAAGAATCGGCAAGGTCATGCCGTGCTCCCGGAGTGCGCGCGCCTCTTCCACCAGCGCCACCCCCAGCCCTGCGGTGCTCCCATGCATGGCATCCGCCGCCAGCAACAAACCATGGCCGTAACCATTGGCCTTGACCATGGCAAACACCTCAGCCCCATCAGCAAGCTGCCGGGCCAGACGCGCATTATGAGCCAGCGCTGCAGGGCGAATTTCGACTCGGGTGCCTCTCATGAAAAGTGCCGTAAAATGCCTGACGCCTGACGCCTGACACTTAAAGAGCAGGATTTCGCATCCGGCGTTTTATTCATCCCCGGCCGCCAGTTGCGCATAGTATTCCGGCGCCAGATCGTCGAAGCGAGTGAACTCGCCGCGGAAGGCCAGCCGCACGGTACCGATAGGACCATTACGCTGTTTACCGATAATGATTTCAGCCACGCCGCGCTCGTTGCTGTCCTTGTTGTACACCTCGTCCCGGTAAAGGAATACGATCAAATCCGCATCCTGCTCAATCGCCCCGGATTCACGCAGATCCGACATCACCGGGCGCTTGTTAGGCCGCTGCTCAAGGGAGCGGTTCAACTGGGACAACGCCAGCACCGGGCAATTCAGCTCTTTGGCAAGCCCCTTTAGGGAGCGGGAAATTTCCGAGATTTCATTCACCCGATTTTCCACCCTGGCACCTGCATCAGCTGCAGGTAATCGACCATGACCAAGCCCAGCTCGCCGCCGCATTCACGTGCTACCCGGCGGGCCCGCGCGCGCATTTCCAGGGGGCTCAGGGCCGGCGTATCATCGATAAAAATTTTCTGCTCGCTGAGCATATGAATCGCAGAGGTAATACGCGGCCAATCGTCCTTTTCCAGATTACCGGAGCGAATCGCGCCCTGATTGATCCGCCCCAATGAAGAAAGCATCCGCATGACGATGGATTCCGCCGGCATTTCCATGGAGAACACCAGCACAGGCTTGCTGCTCTTGATTGCCACGTTTTCGCACAGGTTCATGGCAAAGGTGGTTTTACCCATGGAAGGTCGTCCCGCGACGACAATCATATCCGCAGGCTGGAGCCCGCCAGTCATCTTGTCCAATTCTTCAAACCCGGACGTCAGGCCGGTGAGCGAACTCTTGGTTTTGTACAGCTCATCGATGCGGTCCACTGCCTTCTTCAACACCGATTTGATGGCCTGCGGCCCATCGCCCTTTTTCTGCTGCTCGGCAATCTCGAAAATGGCGGATTCCGCCTCATCGAGAATCTCCAACGATTTACGGCCTTCGGTATTGAAGGCGCCATCCGCCACCTTATGCGACACATTGATTAGCTGTCGCAGGATGCTGCGCTCACGGACGATATCCGAATAGGCGGCAATATTGGCCGCACTGGGGGGTGTTACGCGCCAGCTCGGAAAGGTAGCTCATGCCACCGATGGATTCGAGCTGCCCCAGGTTATTGAGTGCCTGGGAGACAGTGACCAGATCGCTGGGATTTTCTTCTTCCACCAGCTGGGCGATCACCTCGAAAATCTGGCGATGCTCCTTACGGTAGAAGTCCCGCGAGCCAACGCGCTCAGCCACATCATCCCAAGCGCTGTTATTGAGCAGAAGGCCACCCAGCACCGCCTGCTCCGCCTCCACCGAATTAGGAGGAATACGCAGATTTTCGGGCAGGTGTTTATCCAGCGACATGGGTTCATTCATGGGTAGGCCAACGTGTTGGGAAAATAGAGTTAAAAGACCAAGGTTTAAAGTGGAAACGCGATTAAGGCATGCTCCAATCGGTAGAGGCTATAAGCCGCGACACCATTGTGCCCGTGACCTCCGACCGCCAAGAGCAAACCGGCTTCACTCGCGTTTCAACTTTAAACTTTGAACTGCTCTTCAACGAAAAAGGGCACTGCCCTTTCAGACAATGCCCTGATTCTGTCACCGTGCCCCCGCAGGGGGGCAAACCGGTTGTCAGTTCTGTCGATTACTCGGCAGGAACCACAGCCAGCTTAATGGTCACAGTGACCTCGGCGTGCAACGCCAGGTCGATTTCGAACTCACCAGTGGTGCGCAGTGCACCGTGGGGCAGCTTCACTTCTGCTTTTTCCACATCCACGCCAGTGGAGGAAGAAATGGCTTCCGCGATGTCGCGGGTACCCACAGAACCAAACAGCTTGCCTTCGTCGCCTGATTTGGCGGCGATGGAAACCGTGGCTTCGCTCAGCTTCTCGGCGCGTTCCTGAGCAGCACCCAGCTGCTCGGCAGCGTGCTTCTCCAGCTCAGCACGACGCTGTTCCACTTCGGCCAGATTGGTCTTGGTGGCAGGCAGCGCTTTGCCTTGCGGGATCAGGAAGTTACGGCCGTAACCGGAACGTACGTCTACCACTGCGCCCAAATCGCCCAGGTTCTTGATCGTTTCCAGCAGGATCACTTGCATGATGGTCCCCTCGGCTTAATTGTCGTGGCTGTCAGAGTACGGCAGCAGCGCCAGGAAGCGAGCCTGCTTGATAGCAGAGGCCAGCTGACGCTGGTAGCGTGCCTTGGTGCCGGTGATACGGCTGGGCACGATCTTGCCAGTCTCGGTGATGTAGGCTTTCAGGGTGTCGAGATCTTTGTAATCGATGTACTCAACACCTTCCGCGGTAAAGCGGCAGAACTTGCGGCGGCGATAAAAACGGGCCATTGGATAATCTCCTGTCGAATCCTTAGTTGAGGCTTTGCAGCGTTTGGGCAAGCAGTTGCAAACGGTCCCGGGCGTCTCCTTTGTATCCGGCGCGGCTGAGGCATCCGGTTACCTTGATTCGCTGACCCTCTTTCAGGCCCTTGGCCTGTTGGGTCATCCCACCCGCCAGAATAACGGCGATGCGGGCCTGGACTTCACGGGGATGTCCGTCTTCCAATTGCCGGGAGCGGTGTTCCAGCCAGACTCGCTGACGGGGCACTCCGGCTGGAGTCAGGGCCACCTTTTCCAAGGTGACGATCACACCAGTGAGTTCGCAGTGGTTGCTTTCCAAAATTAGCTGGCAGCCCCTTCCTTCTCGTCATGCTTCGCCAGCGGGACGGCTCGGTAACAGCGTTGTCGCGACGAATTACGAGGTGACGGATTACGGCATCGTTAAAGCGGAAAGTGTTTTCCAGCTCGCCCAGGGTCTCGCCGTCACATTCAATGTTCAGCATCACATAGTGAGCTTTGTGGATCTTGTTGATCGGGTATGCCAACTGACGACGGCCCCAATCTTCAACACGGTGGATAGTGCCTTTGCCATCGGTCACGATCGCGCTATAACGCTCGACCATGGCAGACACCTGTTCGCTCTGGTCCGGGTGAACCAGGAACACAACTTCGTAATGACGCATGTTAGCTCCTTACGGTTGCGACGCCTCACGACGCCAATTCAGCTTCCCGCCGTGATCGCAATCAACAAGCGGTGAAGCAAGGAGACCTGCATCCCTGTCCCGGAAAACCGGAGGGAGACGCAGGAAGCGCGCGATTCTATCCCATTGCAGGGGGCAACCTCAAGGCATATCCATTGCCATCTGCCGGCGACGGACGTATGCTCAAGTAAAACAAAACGCTACAAACGCTTACAAAAAGCGTCGTTAACCCCAAGCCCCTGAAAAAAAAGGGGAAAACAACAACAATGGGATACGACAATGCACATCCGAGCCTTGGCTACCGGCCTGTGTGGTTTTTGCTTGCTGACTCCGGTTCACGCTCAGGAGCTCGCCCCCCCCTGTGGCAACCCGGTAGCCGTGCCTGACAAACCGCTGCTTGAGGACTACCCGGACTACAGCAATTTCCTGCTGCAGATCATGAAATACAAGCAGGCCCAGCGCGACCGGGCAATCCACCGCAATGCCTGCCCGGACGATTATCTGCCCCACTCCGTGGCCAGCAGTGATCCGACCGTCATCGACGAGCCGGAGACCCTTTCCAGCGCCCTGGCGCGCACCGGCAAATTGCAGCAGATCGATTACCAGCGTAATCGCACCTGGTATAACCGCTCCACCTCAAAAGCTTTGTGCTCCCCCCCCTCGGCGGCGACACACTGGCCAGCGAACGCATCCGCACCCTTCTGGCCAACGCAGGCTCTGACACCCCATTGTTCCTACCCATGACCATTGTTGGCATGCAGCTCGAGGGCATCAATGATGGCGGGGAAGCCCAGCAGCAGGAGGCGCAGTTCAGTTATGAGTTGCTCCCCAAGCAGGAGCGCCAGGCCAGCCGCGCGGCGTTTATTGCCGACAGCCAGCAGCAGTTCAGCGGCGTTTACAGAAGTGGCAACCTGCTTCTGTATCTGGATAACGCCGGCGAGCCCTTCCTTATAGAGGGCACCGTGGAGGGGAGGCTGAAGTAACCATGAACGGGCACGCGCTACAGACCACCATTATACTGATTAGTGTCATGGCGCTAACCCTGAGCGGGCAAGCGCTGGCCGCCCAGGACGTGGAATCACCGCAAGATGCGCTGGCCCGTGCTGTGGGGCCAAGGCCGGAAATTCGCGACTACACACGGCAGGACCGGTTCGTCACGGACCTGCTTGCCTGGCAACGCCACAAAAGTGAATTGGAGGCCAAGCTGGCCCGGGGAGAATCCATTGCCCCCCCCACACCGGCTCCACAGCCCAATTGGCATCACGTCACCGGCCCGGAAGACCTGGATACCGCGCTGCACAATGCGCAAGGCTACAAACAGCCGAACTACCAGGCCCCCATTCGCTATGACCGCACCACCCACCTGAGCTTCCCGCTGGCGCCGCTACCGCAACAACAGCTGTCGGAAAAGGCACTAACCGGCGAACCACCGGTATCAACCGATCCGGCCAAAGAAGACATTCCGGAAACGCTACTTGAAGACAACACCCGACTGCAGCGGGAAATGGCCGCCAGCCAAGCGAACCAGCCAGCACCCACCGTCAATCGACAGCACTTTGTCAGCCACTCTGAACTGAGATAAAACAGCAGAAAGACAATGGGGCGGACACAGCAGCCTCGCGACTTGTGCTGCCGCCGCGAACGCAACTTTCTCTCGCGCTTACCCGCTCAACGGGAAAAGGTTTTTCCCCGCACCGCGAATAACACCACCCCGGTTGCCACGGACACATTGAGGCTCTGCACCTCACCAGACATGGGAATTTCCAGCAACTGATCGCACTTTTCACGGGTCAGACGTTTCAGGCCGCTACCCTCTGCCCCCATCACGATGGCCAATGATTCCGGCGCCTCAAAGGTAAACAAGGACTCACTTCGCTCTTCCAGAGCCGTGCCCACCACCCATACTCCGCGGTCACGTAGCTGGTCCAGCAGGCTGGCCAGATTACCCACCTCGTAATACGCCAGACTCTCGGCAGCACCCACAGCAGTACGACAAGCCACCGGGGTCAGGCCAGCCGCATTGCGGCGCGGCACGATCACGCCTTGCACGCCGGCCGCATCCGCACTTCGCAGGCAGGCGCCCAGATTATGCGGGTCGGTGACGTTTTCCAGGATCAGCAGCAACGGATTGGCCGGCTTGCCGTCCAACCACTGCAGCAGGGCGCTTTCGTCCGCCGGCCGGCGTGGGCGGGCCCGCGCCACGATGCCCTGATTCTGCGGGCCGGCATGCTTTTCCAGCACTTCGCGGCGGGCGCGCTGCACGGCAATACCGAAATCCTTTGCCGCCTGAATCATGGCGGCAAGGCGCGGGTCATCCCGGTCTGCGCGGGTATCCTGCACAAACAGCTCCAGCACCGCCTCCGGGCGATGCCGCAGCAGCGCTTCCACCGCGTGGAAGCCGGAATACATCAGGGGTTTATTCATAACGACGCCTGCACACTACACTCACCACGCAAGCACGTGATACGCGGTGGAGATGGAATCAAAACGCAGGAGCGGCGCCTGGGCCGCAAATATCCCTGAATGCGCCAGATATTCGCGGCTCAAACGCCGCTCCTACGGGAAGTAAGGCCCGGGCCTTTAGCTTTTCTTGCTGCGGCGCGCGGCCTTCTTGCCTCGGGGTGGGCCTTTGCGTTTAGCTTTGGGCTTGGGGATATCGCCCTTGGCCAGCTTTTCCCGCTCGGACGAGCCCGAGTCAGCCTTCGCACCTTTTCCTGAACGCCCCCCTCTGCCTCGACCACCGGACGGCTTTTTCTTACTGCCGGCCTTGGGGCGACCTTTTCCGCTGGGCGTAAAGGACTCCAGCTGCAGGTCGATCTTGCGGTCTTCGGTATGCACCGCCGCCACGCAGACCGTGACAGCATCGCCCAGCCCGAACTGACGACCACTACTTTCACCGGTGAGGGTCAGGCTCACTTCATCGAAGTGGTAGTAGTCACTGTCCAGGTTCGCCACATGCACCAGACCATCAATGTGCAAGTCGCTGAGCTGCACAAACAACCCGAAACTGGCGACACCGCTGATAGTGCCTTCAAACACCTGACCCAGGTGCGCCTCCATGAACTGGCATTTGAGCCAGGACACCACATCGCGGGTTGCCTCATCGGCACGACGCTCAGTCATGGAGCACTGCTCACCAATGGCCACCATGTCCGCCTGGTTATAAGGCAGGATTTGCTGACGCGGGGATTTCCGGCAAGTCACCCGGGTTGTCCACGTGATTCGGCTCGCCGTTACTGCGAATCAGGAAGCGGATGGCACGGTGCACCAACAAATCCGGGTAACGTCGAATCGGCGAGGTGAAATGGGTGTACGCCTTGTAGGCCAACCCGAAGTGCCCCTTGTTCTCGGCCTCGTACTTGGCCTGGCTCATGGTGCGCAACATCATGGTCTGGATCACGTTGCGATCCGGGCGATCCAGAATTTCCTCGCGCAGGTCCTGGAAGACATAAGGCTTCGGCGGCGCCTTCCGACCAGGCGATGCTCAGGCCCAACCCGCCAAGGAACTGCTGCAACTTGCCAGGCGCTCTTCCTTGGGCGGCTCGTGGTTACGGTAAAGCGCCGGCACACCGGCTTTCCAGCAACTTGGCGGAACAGATGTTGGCGGCCAGCATGGCCTCCTCGATCATGATATGCGCCACATTGCGCTGCACCGGCACAATGGCTTCGATCTTCTTGTTCTCGTCGTAAATGATGCGGGTGTCATCGCTGTCAAATCGATGGCACCGCGCTCTGCACGACGACGGCGCAGGGCCAGGAACATTTCGTGGAACGACCAGATCATGTCCAGGGACTCATCGTCCAGGCTGGCCACAGTGTCCTGCGCCAGCTTGGATTCCGGCTCTTCGATGATCGCGCCGACCTTGTTGTAGGTCAGGCGGTGCCGCGAGCGCATCACCCCTTCACGGAAAATAAACCGGGTGAGGCGACCGTTGGCGGAAATCTTCATGTCGCAGTACAGACACAGGCGGTCCACATGGGGGTTCAGGGAACATAACCCGTTGGACAGCGCCTCCGGCAGCATCGGAATCACCCGATTGGGGAAGTACACGGAATTGCCGCGTTTGGCCGCTTCCTGATCCAGCTCGGAGCCGGGATGCACATAATGGCTCACATCGGCGATGGCCACGATCAGGCGCCAGCCACCGCGGGGACGACGCTCTACATAGACCGCATCATCGAAATCTCGGGCGGTTTCATCATCGATGGTAACCAGCGGCAAATCACGCAGATCCACCCGGTGGGCCTTGGGCTTATGGGGCACCTTGTCACCGAACTTCTCCGCGGCGGCCTCCACCCCTTCCGGCCAGACATGGGGAATCTCAAAGCGGCGTAGCGCCACTTCCACTTCCATGCCAGCCTCATCCGGGGTGGCAATAATCTCTTCCAGGCGCACCAGTACATGGTGGTCGCGGCTGGGGTACTGGGTAATGGTGGCGCGAACATGGTCGCCCGGGTTTGGCTTGATGCCGTTCTTGTCCTCGATCAGGACTTCTTTGGTGATGCGGCGGTTTTCCGGCTCGATAAAGCTGATCCCGCTTCCTGGGAATAGCGACCAATCACTTCCGTGGCCACCCGTTCGGTGATTTCGACGATGCGGGCCTCTTTCTTGCCAAAGCGGTTATAGCCCGCATTGCTGACCAGCACCCGGTCCCCGTCCATGACGTTTTCCATCTGCCGGGGGGCGAGAAACAGGTCTCCCTGGGTCTTGTCGTCCGGAATCAGGAAGCCAAAGCCATCTTTATGGCCCTGTACCCGACCGGCGATCAGATCCATTTGGACACCACGCCAACCTTGCCGTTGCGGTTCTGAACCAGCTGGGCATCACGGAGCATGGCCTTGATACGGCGATCCAGCCCGACTTCGCCCTCTTCATCCACTTCCAGCAGCTGTGCCAGCAGCTCAAACGACAGGGGCTTACCCTGATCATTGAGCACATCCAGAATCAGCTCCCGGCTGGGAACAGGGTTTCGTACTTTTCCGCCTCTCGGTCGGCATGGGGATCGCTATAGCGTTTTTTTGAGGTCATCGAAGATTTTTTCGAAAAGGAATTTGACATTGGCCCATCATATACTAGAATGCACCCGCTTTCGCGATGAACGGCTAATAAATTTAGCCCACGCATAGCGAAGCCGAGGTGGTGAAATTGGTAGACACGCTAGCTTCAGGTGCTAGTGCTCGCAAGGGCGTGGAGGTTCAAGTCCTCTCCTCGGCACCAATTAAGAAAGAGGGCTCCCAAACGGGGGCCCTTTTTCGTTTCGGGCCCGGCCCAACCCCCAATCACTGATAGCGCAGGTCCATATGACACTCCTTCGCCCCGTGATCGCTGCACTTGTGCTGGCCTGTGGCCTGGCCCTGGCTCCCGTGGCCACCTACGCCGAACCAGGCAATTCGGTGCAAGCACCGAATCTGTCCACCCGGCCATTCAGCAGGCCGACGCTCACCGGAAGAAAGAAGCCCGCCGCAAACGCTACCTGCTGTTTTTCCCCATCGCCGTGGTCGGCGTCACCCTGGCACTGATTGTGATTACCCGCCGCAAGTAAACACCACCACACTCAGTGGTGGTGCGAGCCCCCCTGCATCGGCTTACCGTCTGCCTGGTAGAAACCACTGGCGCCATGCTCGACAAACCCCAACGCAATCATTTTCCGCAGGAAAGGATCGGCTTCATTGTCGCCAATATCAGCGAAATCGGTACTGGGCCATTTTCGCCACCGATCAAACGTATCACTCATTGATTCTCGCTGAAGAGACACCAGCTGCCATTGCTGGGTCCTATCCGCCACCCGGGCAGGCACGCCTACCCGCTCCAGCCACAGCACCTGGCCATACTCCACATTCTGATATGCCTGCACCGGGCACCCCAGCACCACGGCATCACCGCCTTCCACTCGGGCAAAACCCGCGTCTTCAGGCTGCGGCCAGCCAGTCACCCCCTGCCAACGGGTTTCTTTTCCCAACGCCCTCAGATCGCCTGCCGGATACCAGATGGAACGCTCATAGCCGGGAAAAGAACGCAGCAGCGATGCACTTTCTGCCTCTTTCTTCCAGACGCTGATCACATCCCCACGCTGCCAGGCCACCTGATTGCCGGAACGATAAAAATCCACCTGGTGACGACCTTCTTCCGAAAAAACCTGATAGCGGGCATGCAGCACCTGCCCTTCTCCCTGAAGGGAACCGTCAACACATTGTGCGCAAACCTCACCCGCCAACATCAAACTGACCAAGGCCCATAGAATTTTCATTTTTTCACTCCATAAAAAACGGGCACCCTGGCGGGCGCCCGTGAATCTTGCAGGGAAAGACTATTTCGGCAGCAAGCCACCAGCGTGAGCCATGACATGGAAGATCAGGCTTTGCTCATTGGTCCCCGTCAACAGATGCGCCCCCGGGCCTCGTGCCCAAACACCGACATCTTCCCCGGCATGGGTCTCGCTACCCAATGGCACCAGCGCTTCCTGGTGATAACCGGAAGCCTCGGTGTCCACCGCCGTCAAATCCTAGCGGCCAGCATTCGGGGCACCGCCATAAACCGCGTCAGCGTCAGTTTCATTCCCCAGGTCGGCAAAACCCAAGCCGTTGGTATAACCGAGCGTGGTATAAGGCATATTGTCTGATGCCAGCGTCGGGGTGCTTTCCGGCTCACCGCTGCCATTATTGGTCACGACCTTACCGAGAATCGGATTCCCCCGAGTGGGGTAACCCGCAATAGTGAACACATGGCTGTGGTCGGCGGTAACGATTATCAAGGTGTCTTCCGCACTGGTCTTGTCCATGGCAGCCTGCACCGCATTAGAAAACTCCACCGCATCAGTCAACGCGTTATAGGCGCTGCCGGCATGGTGACCGTGATCAATACGCCCGGACTCCACCATCAGGAAATACCCGTCCTCATTCCGGGAAAGCACATCGATACTTTTTTCCGTCATCTCTGTCAGCGAGGGCTCATCCTTGGCGTTCGCAGTTCGGTCTGCGTCGTAGCTCATGTGGCTACTGGTAAACAAGCCCAGCACCTGCCCCACCGTGGCGGCATCCACCGCATCAAGCTCGGCACCGGTTTCCACATAGGAACCGGACGGGTGTGCGGTTTTCCATTCCGCAGTCAGATCGCGGCCATCGGTACGGTTACCGCCATCGGCGTTCGGAATAAAATGACGGCGACCGCCCCCCATCACCACATCAATGCCATCGCCAATATCAAACGAGACCAGCTGATCGGCGATATCCTTACAACCACTGGTGGCTGCTTCTGCCGTCAACCCATCATCCGATTCCCAGTTACGCTCCGGGCTTTTCGCATAGGTTGCCGCCGGGTAGCGTGGGTAATACGTGCAGTAGAGATGATCCCCGTGCTTTTGCCCATATCTTCCGCCAGCTCCAGAGCAGTCACCAGCTCCTTTCCCTGACTGGAAGCACAATCAGCCCGCACCACTTCCTCACTGACACCGAGCACGCCAGCTTTGGTTTTTACACCGCTCATCATGGCCGTCATGGTGCCCGCCGAATCCGGGGTCTGCTGGTTGGTATTGTAGGTTTTCACCAAACCGGTAAAGGGCATTCTTTCAAAGCTGAGTTGGTACTCTTCACCGTCAAGCCCCTGCATTTGCCCTGCCAGGATTCGTGCGGCGGTGACGGTGGAAATACCCATACCATCGCCCACAAAGAGGATCACATTTTTCGCCGCACCCGCAGGGTTAACGACCTTTCGCTCGGCGGCAGCATCCACCTTCGCTTCAGCTTCGGTGTACCACTCACTAGAAAGCTGATCACTACTGAAGGACAGCGGACTGCCTCCGCCAGTGTCGCCACCAGCAGTGCCGCCATCATCACTATCGCTGCCACCACAACCGTAGAGCAGTACCGAGGCCGAGATTACCAGAACCAGATATTTCATTTTCATTGTCATGCTCCTTTTATTCGGCCGGGGTCAGCGCGGTGGCGCGGGTCATGATATGGAACAAGGTGTTCTGCTCCACGTTACCCTGAACCAGCCAGGAATCAGCGCCGATAGCGTGCAGGGAAATGTCTTCACCCGCGTGGGTTTCAGATCCCATGGGCACCAGTGCTTCCTGGTGGTAACCCGGCGTTTCCGTATCCACACCGCTCAGATCCTGACGACCACTCAGGGGCGCGCTGGCATAACGTGCATCGGCATCGGTTTCCGCGCCCAAATCCGCATAGCCAAGGCCGTTGGTATAACCCAGCGTAGTGTAAGCGTTGCCCTCTGAATCACCCGTGGGAGCCGCTTCCGGAGCGCCCGCGCCATCATTGGTGACGACTTTGCCCAGAATGGGGTTGCCTTTAGTCGGGTAGCCCGCAATGGTAAAGACATGGCTATGGTCAGCCGTCACCAGAATCAGGGTGTCATCCAGATCCACCTTGTCGACCACAGCCTGAACCGCGTCGGAAAATGCCACTGCATCGTGCAAGGCATTGTAGGCATTGCCGGCATGGTGGGCGTGGTCAATACGGCCGCTTTCCACCATTAGAAAATAGCCTTCTTCATTTTTTTCCAGCACATCAACGGCCGCGACCGCCATGTTGCCAACGGTGGGCTCATCCGCACCACTGGCCTGCCGGTCTGCGTCGTAACTCATGTGCGAAGAAGTGAACAACCCCATTAGCTGATCGGCATTGGCCAGATCTGCCGTGGCCAGTTCATTACCGGTTTCTACATACAGGGCGGTGCTATCCGAATTCTCATAACGGTCCAGCCATTCCTGTGTCAGGTCACGGCTGTCCGCACGCTTGCCTCCATCGGCAGCGGGGAAGGAAATGGCGCCGCCCTCCCCCCAGCACTACATCAATACCGTCGCCTAAATCGTAGGACACCAACTGATCAGCAATATCCTTGCAGCCATTGGCTTTCGCCTCATCGGTAAGGCTGTCATCGGATTCCCAGTTACGCTCCGGAACCTGGGCATAAGTGGCGGCTGGCGTGGCGTGAGTGACCCGGGCAGTGCTCACCACCCCGGTTGACCGACCGGTGGCTTCCATCAGGTCTAGAAAGGTGTACAGCTCGTTGCCCTGGGACGAGGCGCAATCACCGCGCAGGCCATCGCTGCTGATATTGATCATGCCCGCTTTATTCTTGATACCACTCATCATGGCGGTCATGGTGCCGGCGGAATCCGGGGTCTGCTGGTTGGTGTTATAGGTTTTGACCAGCGCGCTGTAGGGAAACTGCTCGAAAGACAACAGATTTTCTTCCCCATCACTGCCATCCAGCTGCCCTTGCAGGATTCGCGCAGCGGTGAGGGTAGAAATCCCCATGCCGTCACCCACAAACAGGATCACATTTTTAGCTTTTACGTCATGGCGTTCCTGAGCCATTTTTCTCAGCAACCTGAGACTGGCCATCAGCAAACCACTGGCTGGATATCTGATAAGAGGGTACGGACACGCTGGCGCCATGAGCAGCAGTAACGACCCCTACTGCAAGGCCAGTCAGCGCCACCCGCAAAATGCGTTTGGACATGAAAAATCCCCGATATTCGATGAATGAACGAGGCACCATCTAACCGGGGTTTTGTTTCATTTTGATCACAGGAAATCGACAGCTTCGTGTTTTGTGAACAAGCTTCAATTATGTGCTGACAGGCACCTGCATAAAGAGCATACACCATAAAAAAAGGGCAACCGAAGTCACCCTTTTCCGTTCTCTTATCTTACGCAAGCGCGTTACGCGAACGGGTGCCGCTTGATGATGGTTTCCACCCGGTCCGGGCCAGTGGAAATAATATCGATGGGCGCGCCGGTGATTTCCTCGATGCGCTGCAGGTAAGCCTTGGCGTTGGCCGGCAGATCGTCTTCCGACTTCACCCCAGGGTGGACTCGCTCCAGCCCGGCAGACTTTCGTAAACCGGTTTCACTTCTTCGTAGCTGTCCGCATCCCAGGCGCACTCCAGCGAATTGCCGGCCGCATCCTGATAGCCCACGCAGATGTTGATCTCTTCCAGACCATCCAGCACGTCCAGCTTGGTCAGGCACAGGCCGGTGATGGAGTTGATCTGGATGGAGCGTTTCAGCGCCACCGCATCGAACCAGCCGCAACGACGGGCGCGGCCGGTGGTGGAACCGAACTCGTGACCTTTCTCGGCCAGGTAACGGCCATTTTCGTCAAACAGCTC
>UEXL01000406.1_pt1 | contig 20882 bp, 33 predicted proteins | sample 1796671 | NCBI WGS metagenome assembly UEXL01 (sample SAMEA4772471, study PRJEB27181) | metagenome | reverse complement strand
CGGCCCAGGCCAGCAACCACAAGGCCGCCGCACTCCAGCCAAGCGACAGGGCGCTGCGATCCACCGCCACCACGACGGTAAGGGACAGAGCCAGCCACACCCCCATCAGCGCCGTCATACCCAAGGACATGCGCAGATAGAACGGCATGCAGATCGCAGCCAGCAAGGTGCCGCCGTTGATCCAGTACGCCAGGGTACCGTCCAGCCCCAGCCAGTGCCCCAGCGGTATCAGCCAGAACAGCCCCAGGGTGGACAAAACAATAGCCGGCACACAGAGGATGTGAACCCATTGATTAACGGGATTACGGTGGCTATCGCCATAATCCGCCAGAAAAGTATTTAGATCACGCATGGACAGCTCTCCCGAGTTGTTGTTTTGAGCTGCCACCTAGCTTAGCGGCAGCTCACACCCGGAAATTGTACGAAGGGGTTATCCCGCGCGGCCCGCTGGGAAGCAGGCAGACGAGACTGTCAGTCGCAGCCCCGGCGGCTGTCCTTCAGCGCGCGCAGCACCTGCTCTCGAGTCAGCAGGCCAGTCAGGACGCCCTGGGCATCCACGACCGGGTAGATCTTGGGTTTCGCCGTGACCATCAGCTCGGCCACGTTCACCGCAGAATCGTCTTCTTTCACCGTCAGCGGCTGATCGTGCATGAAGTCTTCCACCACCAGCGCCCTTCACAGTGATAACTGGATATCAGCAGCTTGCGCAGACAATCCTGCTCGGACACAAACCCCACCACCTTGTTCTGGCTGTCCACCACCGGCAACCCGCTGAATTTGTGCTGTAACAGCGCGTCCACCACCTCGGTCAGCTCGGTGCCGATCTTGATTGCCATAGGGTGCTTTGCCATCAAGGCACGTACCGTCATCTCTTGCATGTCGCTCTCCTTCTGCCGGCCCGGTCCATGCCGGAACGGTCCAGATTCATGCTTTTGACTATAGCACTCCCTTAGCAGGCTACCCGTGGTTATTCCCCATGCCACCGATCAATTCCGCCAATTGCTATACAACGCAGGCATCGCCTTCCTACAATGGCTCAAATGAATGGCTCGAACACAAGACAACAGAAAGCCTGACCGCAGGCCCACATGGAGCAGAGGAACAGCGAATGGTATCGCCCCGCGTCTGGCTAGCTTTCGGGCTATTGGCCCTGTTGGTTATCTCCCCGCTGCAAGCGGCAGAAAATGCAGCCTGCGATGCGGCAGAACTGACACTGGCTCAGCTGAAACAGCAGCGTCAGCAACTGCGTACGGACCGCTACACCCTGCAATCCATTTTCGATGGCGACACCCCCGCCCCGCACCAGCTCAACACGCTGCTGGGGCGCCCGCTAAACCAGAGGCCGCTCCTGCCCCTGATCGACCCACAACCGCTTTCTGTAGTCGACAGCAAATGTCCTGCCCTGCAGAACGATATCGATACCTTGACCCAACAGGTCAACGCTCTGGAACAATCACTCGACACCTTGCGACAAGGGTTTTTCGGGCTCAATTTTCCCCAGCGCCAGGCTTTTCTGAACCTGGCAACGCACCATGCAAAGCTGCAGGCCCTCTCCGATAGCTCGGGAGACAGACCCGTCAATTCGCCAGGGCAGCCAAACGCTGCAACAGCACATCCAGCAGGTGTGGTCAGTGCTGGGGCAACTACAGAGCAACCCTGAAGGCGCGCAGCAAACACTGGATCAGCTGTGGCTGCAGCTACCCACCTTACGCCCTCCCAATGGTGCCAGTTCCGCGGCCTGGCGCGGCCTGCTCAAGACACGCCTGGACATTCAGCACGATGTACGCACGCTGCGGGCCGAACTGTGGCAAAACCGCCCCTTGCTAGACCAGATCAACAACCTGGGCGGCCTTTGGCCAGGCCCCACGGCTGTTACAGCACGAAAGCCAACGCATCGGCTTGCGCGTGCTCGATATCGTTTCATTGATGCGTTACGACCTGAATGGCCCTATCCGCAACGGCGGCTTCATGCCAGTGGTGCAAAATATCCTGGCGCTGATTCTCGGGGTGGTGGGCTTCTGGCTACTGATTCATCTTGCGCAGCGCACCCGCCGCTGGGCACTGTCATTGCATGACCGCGTGGTACAACTCAGTGGCGAACGCCGCTGGTTACTCAATGCCAGCCGCCTGATCAGCGGGCTGGCGCCGATTCTGCCGTGGATTTTGATCTGGCTGGTACTGGGGCGCCTGGACCCGCTACTGGACACTCCATCCAGCAAGATCCTGCTGTGGTTGCTGCCCCTGGCGCAGCTGTATGTGATCTACGGCCTGCTCTGCCTGATCGGTGAATGGCTGGTGATGCGCGTTGCGCAAAGCGCCAATGCTTACCTGGGCAGCAAACAGACCGAGCAGGTGACACGCCACGCGCGCGCCTTGGCACGCTGGCTGATCGTTCCTTGGGTCCCCGTCATCGTTGTCTGGGAAAGCCTGGGGCCGTCGCTGATGTATTACCTGTTCTTCGGTGTACTGCTGGTCGCCATTTACTGGGGCCTGGGCCGATTACTGACACTGCGCCATCAGGACTACCAGGCGTGCCTGCAAACCCTGATGCCCTCACGGCTGGACCCGGTAATCACCCGCCTGCTGCACCCCAGCCTGTTCTGGCTGTTTGCACCGATGATGCTGCCCATCGCCCTGATCAGCTTTCTGGTGGGCTTTGTGGACCGGGTACTGGCTGACTTCGACTGGTACATGCGCCTCAAGGCCCGCTGGTTCCGCTTCCGCGCCACGGTGGCCACCGACGAAGACGAGACCGATGACACTGAACAACCGGTGGCACAGTCCTATGAGCGCTGGTTTGCCTCCGCCCTCCCGGACGATGCCAGCAAAAACCCCGTTTATCGATACCGGGCTGGTGGCGGCCATGGAAAAAAGCATTCAGCGCTGGCACGAAGACAAAACCGATGAAAACGCGCTGGTGGTGGCCGGTGAAAAGGGCAGCGGCAAGAGTGTCTCGCTAGGCAAACTCAACACGGTGCTGGAAAAAAGCTGTGAATCCCTGCAGACCCTGCGCCTGAAAGTACCTCCGAAAACCTGCACACCGGAAGCCATTCACCAGTTGATTGGCGAAGCGCTTTGGCTCGGATCTGGTCAACGACGGCCCCGCCGCCCTGGTCAAGGAAGATGAACACCGTAAACCCACGCTGGTGGTATTGGACGAAGCACAAAACTTTTTCCTGGCCCAGCTGGGCGGCCTGGAAGGCTGGCGCACCGTGCTGAACCTGGTCAATGCGCGGCTGGACAATGTGTTCTGGGTACTGCTGATTAACAACCAGAGCTGGGCCTACCTGTGCAACGTCTTTGGCCGCGAATACCAGTTCCGCAATGTGATCCGGGTAAAACGCTGGGGGCAAACCGATATTCGCTCACTGATCCTTAGCCGCCACCACCTGAGCCGCTTCAAACTACGCTACGACGAAGTGCTGTTATCCTCGCGCGGGCCGGAAGCCGGTAATCTGCGTAATGCGGAACAGCGTTATTTCAGCCTGCTGTGGGATGCCAGCCGCGGCAACCCCATGGTGGCATTACGGTTGTTCCTCACCTCGGTCAAAGTGAAAGGCCGGCAAGTCACCGTTGGCCTGCCGAACCCGCCCTCCGCCAGCCTGCTCGACGGCATGGGCGACAACTCTCTGTTTGTGTACGCAGCCATTGCCACCCACGAAAATCTGACCAGCCACGAAATCACTGCGGTCACCCATTTGCCGGAGAACATCGTGCGCTACGCGTTGAAAGGCGGATTTGATGCCGGCTTTCTGCACAAGGATGAAGACAGCCGCTACCGCCTGGTGCCCCTGTGGTACCAGCAGGTGATCAGCTACCTGACACGGAAGAATCTGCTCAATGAATGATGGAAATATCGTCAACGACCTGACCGTCGTCGTGGAACTGTTCAATGTCTACGCATTGATGCTGCTGTTTATCGGCGGGCTGGTGCTATGGGCGTTGAATTGGGGCATCAGCAAGGCAAGCCAGAAAATCACCGAGAAAATGCCCACCCGGCGCTTTCTGATCCTCCAGGTCACCACTCTGATCGGGTTTGTCCTCTACACCGTAGGCGCCATTGCACTGGTGATCGGGGTGCTGCAGCCGCCCAAGGAATTCATGCTCGCCGCCGGTGGCTCCATGGCGGTGGCGCTGGGCTTTGCCCTGAAAGACATTGCCGCCTCGCTGGTGGCCGGGCTGCTCCTGTTATTCGACCGCCCGTTCCGGGTGGGCGACCGGGTCAGCTTTGATAACGTGTACGGGGAAATCGTCTCCATCGGCCTGCGCACCGTGCGCCTGCAAACCCTGGATGACAACCTGGTCACCATCCCCAATTCGCGCTTTATTACCGACGTGGTGGCCTCCGGCAACGCCGGCGAACTGGACATGATGGTTGTCACCGATTTCCACGTGGCCCTGGACGCCAACATCGAACAGGCCCAGGCCATCGTGGAAGAAATCATCGTCACCAGCCGCTACGCCTACCTGAAAAAACCGGTCACCTTTGCCATTGAAGAAATCGAGGTGGGCTACCGGCTCGCCATTCGCCTGCGCGCCAAGGCCTATGTACTGGATGTACATTATGAGAAAGCGTTCCAGAGCGACATCGTCGTGCGAGTATCAAAACGCTTTGCGGAAATGCAGGTGGCCCGGCCGGCATAACAATCACGCCAGCTACTCCGGCGGTTTCTTTTTATCGTCACCGTCAGGCTTGTCGGACTCATCAGACAACACCTCTTCCAGCTCATCCCGGGGCATATAATCCAGATCCCAGTGGCTGGTATAGGTTTCTTTCAACCGATGTCTGCCGCGATGGAAGTCCTCCGGGGTTTCCCCCTCATGGGCGGGATGATACTCACGCGGTTCATGGGTGGAGACCTCCTCATGCTGCGGTTGCCGAGCGGGAAACAGTTTTTCTTTCAATGCAGATAACCAGCGCATAAATACCTCCACAGGTTGTGCCCCACCGTAACACCCGTCTTGTGAATATTCTCGCAACAGGCAAACCAACAGCATCGAATAATGGGTCTGTAAAGGGGAAAGGTCCGGGGCAAGAGAAAACCCGGCAACACGCAATGAGGGAAAGAACAGAGTCGGCAACGAACCGGGGTAGCCCCCCGGCCCGTCAGGCAGCAATCAGGAAAGTAGCTCCGGGCGTTTCATCAACCGTGACAGTTTTTCCAGCCCCTGCTGGCGCAGGTGCTGGCTATCACGCTTGGAAGGATGGAAGTCGCGCTTGTAATACGCCAGGTAAGATTTACCCAGCTTGCGCAGCCAACCGGGTTTACCCACCAGCCAGTTAAGCCCCTGACGCACGGATTTCCAGTCGGTGGGATCATCCATCTCGGCGCGCAACTGGTTGTAATGCAAGATAGTAAAACCGATAAATTCCACGGTGGTAAAGCCATCTCCGACGTCCGCACCCAGTAGCTGTCCACCTGGTCGCGGTACACATCAAACGCCACGGATTTGTGCTCGCTTTCTTCCACCGCATGCCACAACCACAGCGGCACCATGCGCTCGTCCATGCCTTCGATAAATTCCGGATCTTCCAGAATCATTTCCGCCAGCATGGCGGTGAAATGTTCCAGCGCACAGGTCTTGGCCAGCTGCCGCTCCGGCGACAACCACTTGGCCATGAATTTCAGGCCATCCTTCACATAGGCATCCACTTTGCCAGTGGGCACGCCCTTGGATTCCATAAACGCATTGAAGGCATCGTGCTCGTTGCCGTGATGCGCCTCCTGCCCGATAAACCCTTTCACCTGCTCACGCAGCAAGGGATCGGTGAGGTTTTCTGGAAATGGCGCACGGAACGAACGAAGAAGCGCTCACCCTCCGGAAAGGTGCAGGACAACGCCGTCAACAGCATGGTCTTGAACTGGTCATTGTCGAACCAGTAGCGGGGCATGGATGGATCAAATTCAAAATCCATCTTGCGAGGCTGAATGTCGCTTTTATTGATTTTTTTCTGCGGCTGACGCGTGGCTGTCTGGTCGCGCTCTGTGGCTGCAACAGTGGCTGCATTGGCATTCATGGCGGTGTCCTCATTGCTCAATAGCTTCTGGACACAGTATTTGTCAGTCACAACTGGCACACTAGTGCAGGTTGTGCCATTTTCTTGGCGCACATCGGCACGATCAGATCCCAGCGGTGCCCGGGTCAGCCCTGGTTGGTTTCCCGCCGATACAGCCGCGCATGAATATCGCCGCCGCTTTTTTCCTTCGACAACACCCAGTGTGCCGGCACCGCAGGCACCTCACCCTGGCGGCGACTTTCCACATAAACAATCGCTCCGTCCGCCAGCAGTCCGTGGGCTTCCAGCGCCTCACAGGCTGGCGTCACCAGGCCCAAGTCATAGGGCGGATCGATAAAAACCAGATCAAACGGATCGTGCTGGCCAGCCAACCAATTCAATGCATCGGCACACTGCACCGTAATACGGCCGGCAAACAATGGCTCTAGCTGGCGACTCAGATCGGCACTGCGGTCGCGCTGCTTTTCCACCAGCACCGCCTCACGCGCCCCCCGGCTCAGGGCTTCTGCACCCAGCGCGCCGGAACCGGCAAACAAATCCAGCACACGCAGACCCGGCAACTCGAATTGCAGCCAGTTAAACAGGGTCTCTCGCATGCGATCCGAAGACGGGCGCAGATCACCCCCATGGTCTACAAAGTGCAGCCGGTGACCACGCCGTTCACCCCCGATAATCCGCACCTGGCCTTTCTGCGCCGCCCCAGCGCTGGCGCCGGGGCGTTTGCCGGAACGCTTACGTGGCATCGGTGGGCTCGGCTGGTGTCGATGGCGTAGAAGGTGAAGAAGGCGCGGGCTGCTCACCGGCATCGCTATCTGCCTGCTTCGTATTTGCGCCCTCCGGGCGAATCTGCGGCTCACGGGGGCCAATGCTGACGACGGCCAGATTGTCCGGGCTCAGATTGCGCTGAAATGCGGTCTGGATATCCTCCGCCGTTACCGTGCGCACCTGCTGATTGAACCACTGCAGGTAATCCAGCGGCAGATCGTAGAAGCCCATCGCGCCAAGCTGGCCGATGATGTCGCTATTATCCGCCGTGCCCAGGGCAAAGCTGCCCAGAATACTGGTGCGGGCTTCTTCCAGCTGCGCCGCCGTGGGGCCGTCCTGCACAAACTGATCGATCAGATCCAGGGTCAGGGTCAACGCGTCATCTGCATTGTCATTGCCCGTCTGCAAACTCACCTGAAACGGGCCACCGGCAGCCATGGGGCCGAAGTGGCTGCTGATACCGTAAACGTAACCGCGTTTTGCCGCACCTCGTCGGTAAGAATGGAGGCAAAGCCGCCACCCCCGAGCACCTGGTTACCCACATACAAAGCCACATGATCCGGGTTACCCCGCCAGGTGGCCTGATTACCCAGCAGGATATGGGTCTGGGCGGACGGGAAATTAATATGCTGGCGTTGCCGCTCTGCCAATGGCGTGGCTCGCTCCAGTTGCGGTGCTGCCGAGCCTTGCGGCAATGCGGCACTGATGCCCTCAGCAATCTGCTCCGCCTCTGCGCGATCCAGATCCCCCACCATGGCGATCACGGTGTTACCCGCCGCGTAATAGGAGCGGTAGAAATCCTGCAGCTGATCGCGGGCGATGGCAGGCAAGCTGTCCAGCGTGCCATCACTGGGCTGACCATAGGGGTGACCGGCAAACACGGTGGACTGAAACGCCTTGTTCACCTGCGGGCCGGGCACCTGGGTTTCCATGCGCAGCCCCTGCATCATCTGGGTACGAATGCGCGCCAGGGTGTCCTGCTCAAACGTCGGGCTGGCGATCACCTGCTTAAATAATGTCAGCACCGGTTCGCGATATTGCGCATCGGACAGGGTGCGCAGGCTGATCACGCCCATGTCCCGGTAGCTGGACGCGGAAAAGCTGGCGCCCTGATCTTCAAAGCCGCGAGCAATGTCATCCACACTCATGTCATCAGCGCCTTCGCCCAGCAAGGCGCTGGTCAGCGACGCCAAGCCGGGATGCCCACCATCACGGGCGGAGCCGGCATCACTGACCAGCCGAATATCCAGCATAGGCAGAGCGTCGCTGGCCACGAACAGCACCTTCGCGCCTTGTTCGGTTTGCCAGGACTGAATATCCAGTGCCGGTGCCTGCGGATCAGTGGCCGCAACCTGCTTCTCCGTGGTGGGAAAGCCGGCACAAGCACTCAACAGCAATGCCGCAGCCGCAACACTTGCAGCGCGAAACACTGCACCACGACGCCCGGAACACCCTTTCCCCGCGCCTTGCAGCTTGTGGCTTGTCGCTTGTCGCTGATCCTTCATTCTTCTTCCTCCTGCTCAGGCGCCACATGGGCTACCGCCAATCGCTCCGACACCAGCCATTGCTTGGCCACCCGCTGCACATCCTCGGCGGTGACCGCTTCCAGGTTTTCAGCGAAACGAGCAGACAAATCAATATCCAGCCCAAGCGTACTCAGCATGCCCAGCTCCATCGCTTGCCCCATCACCGAATCTTTCTCGTACACCTGGCCCGCCAGCACCCCGGCCCGCACCCGCGCCATTTCCGCGTCGGTGGGCAGAGTGGTCTGCAATCGCTCGATCTGCGCCAGTAGTGCATCCTCCACCTGCTCCAGGGTCACATCCGGGCTGGGGGCGGCGGTCAGCGTAAAGGTGCCATCGCCCCGCTGGATGCCGCTGTAACTGGCACCGGCGCCGGCCACCAGCCGTTCACCGCGCACCAGATCCGTTTCGATTCGAGCACTCATTCCGCCATCTAACACCCCAGCCAGCATGGTCAGGGCGTAGAAATCGGTTTTGTCTTCCAGGGTTACCAGCGAAGGCACGTTGTACATCATGTACAGGAAGGCACTTTTACCGGCAAATTCAGCGCCAGGCGGCGCTCACCGGCCGGCGGATTCACGGTTTGTTTAGGGCGCGGGCGTCTGCCCGGACGGCAGGTCCGCAAAGAATTTTTCCACTAGCGGCTGCACCTGCTCGCGGGTCACATCCCCGGCGATCACCAGGGTGGCGTTGCCCGGCACATAGAACCGCTGGTACCAACTGCGCGCCTGTTCCGGCTGCAACTGGGACAGCAGGGAGCGCCAGCCAATAATCGATGGGCGTAACCGGTACCCGGACGGGCCACGGCCTGGAATTTTTCCCAGGCCAGCGCATTGGGGTTATCGTCGGTGCGCATGCGGCGCTCTTCCATCACCACCTTCAGCTCGCGGGCAAATTCCTCGTCATCGATTTTCAGGTGACCCAGACGCTCCGCTTCCAGCTCCAACGCCAACGGCAGGCGCGACACTTCGTACTGCTGAAAATAGGCGGTGTAATCGTAACTGGTAAAGGCGTTATCGCTGCCCCATAACGGGAGACCAGTTTGGAAAAATCGCCGGGACCCAATCTCTCGGTACCCTTGAACATCATATGCTCAAGCACGTGGGCCAGCCCGGTCTCAAAAGGGGCTTCATCAATGCTGCCCGCCTTGAACCACGTCATCACCGTAACCACCGGCGCTCGGTGATCTTCACGGACCAGTACTTTCAGGCCGTTATCCAGCGTAAAGGCATGGGTCGGTAGCGCCGCATGGGCCGTCAACGACCACAGGCCCAGCGCCAGTACCGTTATCAGTCTTTTCATGGAATACCTCTATTGGGAATTCTATTGGGGACACGCATGTTTTGAGAACCACAAACCCGAAGCTGCTCCCCTCTCCCCATAATGGTAGGATAGCGGCGCGTTCGCCCCGCGAACGGCAACTCTGCAAGCAGGTCCTTTTTTTCTCCGGCATAGCATACCGGGTTATCGCCCTGCTCTTGCAGCCTCATTGCAAAAGAAGGGTCACCCTTCTTGATTGGATACGACTGATCATGAGCGACGAAGTTTCCACGACGACAACAACCGCCCCCAGCCGGAAAACCGGAAGAAAAGAAGACCGGTTTCTGGAAGCGCATGTTTACCGGCGTAGAAGCCGACGAGGCTAGCAGCACCCCGCCCGAGCCCAGCGCCGAGAGAGCCCCGGAACCGGCTGAAACTGCCATGCAGCCACCTGCTGCCGCGCCGGAGCCCACTCCGGCGGCGCCCTCTGCTCAGACAGAACCTGACGCCACCGCCCCTCAAGGCGACGAGGACGGCGGCTTCTGGACCCGCATGAAACAAGGCATGAGCAAGACCCGCAAGGGTCTGGGCAAAGGCCTGGCCGACCTGCTGGTGGGCGCCAAGGAGATCGACGACGAGATCTTCGAGGAAATCGAAACCCAACTGCTGGTCGCCGATGTGGGCGTGGAAGCCACCGATGTAATCGTTCAGGCTCTCACCGATCAGGTAAGCCGCGAAGAGCTGGTGGACGCCGACGCCCTGTACGAATCCCTGCAGAACGAACTGCGCAAATTGCTGGTGCCGGTGGACCAGCCCATGCAATCGACGGCAGCAAAAAGCCCTACGTGATCCTGATGGTCGGCGTGAACGGGGTCGGCAAACCACCACCATCGGCAAGCTGGCCTGCCGCTTCAAGGCCGAAGGCAAGAGCGTGATGCTGGCCGCCGGCGACACCTTCCGTGCAGCCGCCGTGGAGCAGCTGCAGGTATGGGGCGAGCGCAACGGATTCCCGTGGTGGCCCAGCACACCGGCGCCGATTCCGCCTCCGTGGTCTATGACGCCGTCCAGGCGGCCCAGTCTCGCGGCGCCGACATCCTGATCGCCGACACCGCCGGGCGCCTGCACCCGTGGCAACCTGATGGACGAGCTCACCAAGGTCACCCGGGTCATGAAGAAACTGATCCCCGATGCGCCCCACGAGGTATTGCTGGTACTGGATGCGGGCACCGGCCAGAATGCCATCAACCAGGCAGAACAATTTCGCGATGCCGCCGGCGTGACCGGGTTGGCACTCACCAAGCTCGACGGCACCGCCAAAGGCGGTATCCTGTTTGCCTTGGCCAAACGCACTGGCCTGCCGATTCGTTTTATCGGCGTCGGGGAACGACTGGAAGACCTGCGCCTTTCCACGCGGAAGAGTTCGTGCAGGCGCTATTTGAAGATGTGACCGGTTAACGCCGCACGCATCACGCTTCACGCACCACGCCGCGTGCAAGCCTATTGCGTGAAGCGTGTAAGCGGTCGAGCCTAGGCGAGACACATGATTCAGTTTGACCGGGTCAGCAAACGCTACCCGAACGGGAAAGACGCGCTCAGCAAGGTGGATTTTACGCTCCCCGCCGGGCAGTTGACGTTTCTCACCGGTCACTCCGGGGCGGGCAAATCCACCCTGTTGAAACTGATCATGATGATCGAGCGCCCCACCCAGGGCAGGTGCTGATTGATAACCAGAATCTGAACGGCTTCGGCAATCGCCATATTCCCCTGCTGCGCCGCAAGATCGGCATGGTGCACCAAAACCATCAACTGCTGTTCGATCGCAGTGTCTTCGATAACGTGGCCCTGCCGCTGATCATTGCCGGCTACGCCCGCGCCGACATCGGCAAACGGGTGCGCGCCGCCCTCGACAAAGTCGGCCTGCTGGACAAGGAAAAACTCAACCCGATCATGCTCTCCGGCGGCGAACAGCAACGTGTGGGCATCGCCCGGGCGGTGGTCAACAAGCCGCCGCTGCTGCTGGCGGATGAGCCTACCGGCAACCTGGATCCGGCCCTCTGAAGAAATCATGGACCTGTTCAAGGATTTTGCCCGGGTCGGCGTGGCCGTTTTGATCGCCACCCACGACCTGAGCCTGATCGCCCGCTACAACCACCGCCTGCTGACCCTGCGCGAAGGCCGCCTGATCCACGACGGCGATGAATCGGGAGATGCCCATGGCGCCTAACAACACGAACAAAGGCAGAGGAAACAAGGGGGCACGCAACGCCACCCCGATCAAGCCTCGCCGCAGCAAGGCAGAACGCCCGCGCCGTGTCGCCGGCGCCCACAGTGCCCAGACCTCCTTGAGAGACCGTTTCATCAGCTGGCGCCAGCACCACGGCGACTCCCTGCGCGACTCCCTGCAACGGATCAATGCCACCCGCGCCAGCAGCGCCATGACCATCCTGGTGATCGCCATCGCCCTGGCCCTACCCGCCGGGCTGGCGGTACTGCTGGACAATGCCCGCGCCATTACCCGCGGCTGGGACGGCAACGCCCATTTATCCGTGTTTTTGGACATGGAAACCAGCGAAGCCCGCCAGCGAGAGCTCGCCAACGAATGGCAAGGCACCGGGCACATTACCCGAACCGAGGTGATCACCCGCGCCCAGGCGCTGGCGGAATTCAAGGCCTTATCCGGCTTCGGCGATGTTCTCGAAGCCCTGCCGGACAACCCGCTACCCCCACTGATTGTGGTTTTCCGGACAGCACGGATCCGGTGACCCTGCGCGCCCTGGAGAACCGCTTGGGCGACGCTGACGACGTGGACCTGGTACAGCTGGATGTGGAATGGGTACGCCGCCTGCACGCACTGATCGAACTGGGCGAACGCCTGATTTCCGCCCTCACCCTGGCGCTGGCGCGCGGTGGTGCTGGTCATGGTGAATACCATCCGTCTGGCCATCGAAAGCCGGCGGGAAGAAATCGTGGTGGTGAAGATCGTCGGCGGCACCGACGGCTTCGTCCGCCGCCCTTCCTATACCGGCTTTTGCTTCGGCTTCGCCGGCGGTCTCACGGCCGTGATTCTCGTGCAAATTGCCCTGTGGTGGCTGGGCGGCCCCATTAATGAACTGCTCAACTTGTATAGCAGCGAGCAATCCTGCTGGCCTCATCCAGCTAATCATCTCCCTGTTCGGGCGCACTATTTTCCTGTTCAGGCGCTCGGCCTGGCTCACCGTGGGCGCCACCTGGGCCAACTACAAGGGTACGTCTGAGCTGCGGGCCCTTGGTGCGGGCAAGCGGGCATGGGCGCCTGCACGCACTCCTCAACATGCGGGATCAGCGTCGTAATCCGACAAGCACCCTTAACACCACAGAACAACAGCAACGATGGCGCCTAGCCCTTTGTTTTCACAGCTTTTATTCTCGTCACAGGCACTAATCCAACGTATGCAGCCCACCGCCGCGGGCGTTCCTTGAAGAACTTCCTTCTCAGGGAACCTCTCCACCCTCAACCTGTGTTCATCCGTGCTTAACACTGGCCCGTCAGGCTATTAAGCACCGATCAACTGAGTCGATCAAAGGGAACCATTCCCGCTATTAGCACTCTATTAAAGCGAGTGCTAATATCAGGACTCAAACGGATTGGGATGCTCGTTCACGAGCGACGCCAACGAGGAGAACACGCGCATGACACACTCTTTAGATCGCGCACAGGCGCTCACATTAGCCGTACCAGGTCGACCTGGACGCCTACATGCGAGCCGTTAACGCCGTGCCGATTCTCAGCGCAGACGAAGAGCAACGCCTGGGCGAACGCCTGTATTACGATCAGGACCTGGACGCCGCCCGCGGCTTGGTGCTGTCTCACTTGCGCTTTGTCGCCCACATCGCCCGCAGCTACACCGGTTACGGTCTGCCGCTGGGCGATCTGGTCCAGGAAGGCAACGTGGGCCTGATGAAGGCCGTAAACGTTTGACCCCACCAAGGGTGTCCGCCTGGTGAGCTTTGCGGTGCACTGGATCAAAGCGGAAATCCACGAATACGTGATCAAGAACTGGCGCATCGTGAAAGTGGCCACCACCAAGGCCCAGCGCAAACTGTTCTTTAACCTGCGTGGCCAGAAGAAGCGTCTGGGACGCCTGACCATGGAAGAAGCCCAGCGGGTCGCCGACGATCTGGGCGTTACCGCTGCACAGGTCAAGGAAATGGAAGGCCGCTTGGGCGCCTACGACGCCAGCTTCGACGGCCCCACCAACGATGACGACGACAGCACCGTGGTATCGCCGGCCCGCCTATCTGCACAGCGACAACAGCGACCCGGCCGACCTGCTCGCCGAACAGGACAAACAGCAGCGCGAGAGCCGCCAATTGAGTTCTGCGCTAATGGCACTGGACGAGCGCAGCCGCGACATTCTGGAACGCCGCTGGCTGGCCGACCAGAAATCCACCCTGCAAGAGCTGGCCGACGAGTACGGCGTCTCCGCCGAGCGGATTCGCCAACTGGAAAACAACGCCATCAAGAAGCTCCGCAACGCCATCGCAGCGTAACCGAGACGCTGCAGGCTTCACGCAACAAGCAACACGCTAAAAGCCCCTTTCGAGGGGCTTTTTGGTAACCACCCTGCTAACGCCTGAAGCCAATGTTGGAACCGCTGTGGGAGCTTGCCTGCAAGCGATCTGCCCTCGATAGATGACTTATCGCTTGCAGGCAAGCTCCCACAGCAGCCTTTAACTGAGAGGCTCCTGCCCGAGCGATACCTCAGCATCACAGTGCGGAGCCCAACACCCAAAGTGACTCCCTGCCCCTAGCACCGCGTTTTAACTTTAAACTTTGAACTTGCAACTGCGTCCCCATCCAGCTGCACTGAATCTGCCCCACCGCACAACGATTTCCGGTACACTGTGCAGCCCGAGGCGGCACTCGTTTTGACCGCCACTGCGGAGTCCCGAATGAAAACCCTGCTTATCCTCGGCGCCCTCAACAGCGCCCTTGCCATCATGCTCGGCGCCTTCGGTGCCCATGGCCTGAAAGCCCGCGTGGACGAATCCCTGCTCGCCACCTGGGCCACCGCCAGCGAATACCATTTCTTCCATGCGCTGGCGCTATTACTGGTGGGCCTACTGGCGAAAACGTTCGGCGCCTCCAGCATGGTCACTGCCGGTTGGGTATTGTTTGCCGGTATGCTGGTATTCAGTGGTAGCCTGTACGTACTGGTGTTAAGCGGGCAGAAATGGCTTGGCGCCATTACCCCGCTAGGCGGCACCGCCCTGATCATCGGCTGGCTGATGCTGGCCTGGTCCCCTTTTCAAACACGCTTGATAAAGATCATGAAGCTCATTGTGAATGGCGATACGCTCTCCCTGGACGGCAACACCATTGCCGACCTGGTGGCCCAGCTGGAACTGACTGGCCGCCGGCTGGCGGTGGAAGTGAACCGGGAAATCATCCCGAAAAGCCAACATGCCGACTTCACCCTGAACGAAGGTGACGTGCTGGAAATCGTGCATGCCATCGGCGGCGGCTGACCCGCACCACCCGAATTGCCCTGACAGCAAACTACTCACCGAATTATCGAGGCCAGAATGTCCGACCTGCTGACCATTGCCGGAAACACCTACTCCTCCCGCCTGCTGATCGGCACCGGCAAGTACAAGGATTTTGAGGAAACCCGCGACGCCATCGAAACCAGCGGCGCAGAAATCGTCACTGTGGCCATTCGCCGTACCAACATTGGCCAGAACGCGGACGAGCCCAACCTGCTGGATTTCGTCAGCCCGGACAAATACACCATCCTTCCCAACACCGCCGGCTGTTTTACCGCCGAAGATGCGGTGCGGTGCTGCAAGCTGGCGCGGGAACTGCTGGATGGCCACGACCTGGTGAAACTGGAAGTGCTCGGCGACCAGAAAACCCTGTACCCGAACATTACCCACACCCTGCATGCCGCCCGCGAACTGATCGACGACGGCTTCAAGGTGATGGTTTACACCAACGACGACCCCATCGTGGCAAAGAACTGGAAGACATGGGCTGCGTAGCGGTGATGCCATTGGGTTCGCTGATCGGTTCCGGGCTGGGCATTCTCAACCCGCACAACATCAAGCTGATCATGGAAGAAGCGAAGGTCCCCATCATCGTGGACGCCGGCGTGGGCACCGCCTCCGATGCGGCGCTGGCCATGGAAATGGGCTGTGACGGCGTGCTTCTCAATTCAGCCGTGGCCCATGCCCAAAAGCCGGTATTGATGGCCTCCGCCATGAAGAAAGCCATCGAAGCCGGCCGCGAAGCCTTCCTGGCCGGGCGCATGCCGCGCAAGGCCTACGCCTACGCCTCGGCTTCTTCGCCGCTGGATGGCCTGAGCCGCTAATAAAAGGCCAAACGCCGGATGCCAGACGATCAATGTTAAACGCGCCTGCACGGCAGGCAAAAAAACGGCGCCACTCTGGGGGGAGTTGGCGCCAAGGGGAAGTGTTGAACCGTTGATGCTCGTGCACTTCAGGCAGAGTTGTATTGAATCTCTGTGTTCACTTTACCCATCCCCGATCAAGGTGGCGTGAAGAGGGCACATTCACCGCCACCCGGTCCTTTTTGTTATAATCCACTGCTACAGCGTCACCCTTTCATCCGCCTCTTTCACTACGGTAGTCCGGCCCCATGCTCGATTTCATCAACCACGATAAAGATCCGGAAACCGGCAAGGTCATGCGCAAGGTGCGCAGCTTTGTCCTGCGCGAGGGCCGCCTGACGGCCGGGCAGCGCAATGCTCTGGACACCCTGTGGCCCCGCTTCGGGCTGGAGCGGGATCAGGGCACGCTGGATCCCGAACATGTTTTCGGCCGTGATGCTCCCCGGGTGCTCGAGATCGGTTACGGCATGGGCCAGTCGCTGGCCCAAATGGCCGCCGCCGACCCGGACAAGGACTTTATCGGTATCGAAGTACACCGTCCCGGCGTAGGTGCCCTGCTAATGGAAATCGAGCAACAGGGCCTGAATAACCTGCGCAGCTACTGTGACGATGCGGTAGAGATTCTTGAACTGTGTATTCCCGACAACAGCCTGGCACGGGTGCAACTCTACTTCCCCGACCCTGGCACAAGAAGAAGCACCACAAGCGCCGTATCGTCCAGCCCGCCTGGGTGGTGCAGCGCAAATTACAGCCAGGCGGCATTCTGCATATGGCCACGGACTGGGAAAATTATTCCGAACACATGATGGAAGTGATGAACACGGCCGAGGGCTTCAACAATATGGCGGGGCCTGGCGGGTTCTCGCCGCGCCCGAGCTGGCGCCCGGAAACCAAGTTTGAGCGCCGCGGCGAAAAACTTGGCCACGGGGTCTGGGACTTGTTATTCGAGAAAAGCGCTTAACAGGAAAGGAATTCGTTCTACAAACGGGCAAAAAAAACCGCAGCGTGGGCTGCGGTTTTTCTTTGCTCGATCTCAGCGGAAGTAGCCTTCCACCCCCAAGCTTAAACTGTTGTATTCCAGCTCTTCACCCATTTCATCTTCAAAACTGTAGAAGGTGTAACCGGCGACAATACCGCCTTTGCCCTGATTGAAGAGAAATTTACCACGCAGGCCATAGAAAAAATCCCGACCATCGCTGCTGCCTTTAGACGTTCCGAGGGCAGTGGTAGTAGTGGATTCGCCATCCCAGTTCTGCAAACCCAATGTCCCCCCCAAATAAACGGTGTCCGCAAGTGGGAACATGATATCAGCAGCCAGGTACAGACCATCGGCATCCACCTCATATTCGCCTATCTTCATTCCACCAGTGAACACCTCTCCGGATTGCTCCCCGAATTGGCGATACCCAACCCGAATAGAAGACGCGCCACTAAAAGCATACCCCAGGTACAGGTCTGGGCCGGTACTGGCACCATCATCTTCTACGTTGAAGCCGCTACCCAGTACATCTTCCAGCTCATCAGCAAAATTGCCGGTATCCCGCGCAAAGCCTCCACCCACAAGAAAGCCTCCTTTCAGGCTATCTTCGGCAGCCCAAGAATTGCCGGTGGCCAAGGTCACCAGCAACATCACTAGCGTTTTTTTCATGATCCCCCCCTTTATTTTGGCAAAGGCGGCAAGACTAATAGCTAAACGGCAGATGGAAAATCTTTTTCTTATCGTTGCGATATTGCTTACACGTTTTTGAGAGATGTCGCACTGGCAACCCCCATCGCCCCCATCGTGCCCAACACCAGCAACGCCCAGTCGTTTCCCAGCAGGGCCACCGCCGCACTGATACCGCCAACCGCCAGCAACAGAACGCCGATCACGGTATTGCTCACCTCAGTGTAATCGGTGCGCTTGGTGCCGCCCGCCATGTCCACCATGTAGGTCTTGCGGCCGATACGCACGCCGGCATGGGCAATAGCCAGGATGAAAAAAGCCACCGGGTACAACCAGTGCATCCCCTCTGCCTGCACACCGGACACCGACACCGCGCCCGCCACCACACACACCAGCGCCGCCAGCGCGCCACCGCGAACCATCACGGTGCGGCTGGAGCTGTCCGCCATATAGCCCCACACCGTGGCACTCACCGCACTGGCCAGGCTCGACGCCAACACGAAACTCCCCAGCAGCAACGCCAGGCTGGATTGCTCTTTCGCCAGCAACACCAGAAACGGCGACGCCAATGACGACGCCATCAGCAAGGCACGGGTGATCACGAAACGCCGAAAAGGCGCATCGTCCTTCAACAGGGACAAGCTGTTCCAGGCCTCGCGAAGGGCGTTGCTACCGCCCTCGCTGGCACCGGGATTTTCATCCACGGACAAAACACCAGCGCGGCCACCAACCAGGCCGCACCGGCACCGGCCAGCAGTGCACTGTAGAACAGAACGGAAGGGTCGCTGTCGCCTCGGAAGATCAGCAGCGTCAGCCCGAAGGTCAGCGCCCCGGACAGCGTGGCCGACAGTCCGGTGAGTCGCCCACGGCGGGATTTGGGAATGCACTTGCCCTGCACATCCTTCATGGACACGGAACAGAAGCCCCGGCTGATGCTAAAGAGCACCAGCAGGCCGACAATCCCCCACCCCGCGGCCAGGCCGTCCAGCAGCCACACCACCAACGCCATGCCCAGCACGGACAATCCCTGCAGCGCAGCTCCCAGCACCCAGAAACCCTTGCGTACGGGATAGCGCCGCACCAGCGCGCCGATCATCAATTGAGGGATCAGCGAGCCGGATTCGCGAATCGGCACCAGCAAGGCGGCCAGAGAGCCCGGCGCGCCCACCGCACTGATCAGCCAGGCCAGCACGGTTTTCGGGTTGATCAACAGGTCACCGACCTTGGTCAGCGTATTGGCGGCGATAATGCGAAAGAAGTTGCCTGGCACCTCCCGGCAAGCGTCTTCACTAATGTCCGTACAGGTGCGCGCATCTTCATCGTTGGCCACTTTTTCATACAAAGCGTCCACTACCGACCCTTTCGCCATGCAACCCCGCCCCCTTTAACCGACTGCCTTCAGTAAAAATAACGTACCGATTCGGCAGGATACCATGGCAACCGCCGGGCTTTGATTGCGCCCCCACCGGGCGGGCTTTAGACTTTGCGACATCTCTTGCTAGCGAGTCATCATGTCGCAACAGAATTCCGACGTCTTGCCCCATGCCGCGGCCGGCTCCGTAGGGCTGATCGAGCCACAGGTTCACCACTTCGACACTCCGTTGGAGCTGGAATGTGGCCGCACGCTGCCGACCTATGATCTGGTTTATGAAACCTACGGCACCCTGAACAGCGACGCGTCCAACGCGGTGCTGATCTGCCATGCCCTGTCCGGCCACCATCATGCCGCCGGCTATCACCGGCCGGACGACAAGCGCCCGGGCTGGTGGGATACCTGTATCGGCCCCGGCAAGGTCATCGACACGGACCGTTTCTTCGTAGTGAGCCTGAACAACCTGGGCGGCTGCCATGGCTCCACAGGCCCGGCATCAATCCGGAGACCGGCCAGCCCTGGGGCCCGGATTTTCCCATGATGACGGTGAAGGACTGGGTGAACAGCCAGGCACGGCTGGCCGATGTGCTGGGTATCAACGCTGGGCGCGGTCATCGGCGGCAGCATGGGCATGCAGGCCCTGCAGTGGTCCATCGATTACCCGGAACGCCTCAGCCATGCGGTGGTCATCGCCGCCGCGACGAAATTGTCTGCCCAGAACATCGCCTTCAATGAAGTGGCGCGGCAATCCATTCTGACCGACCCGAACTTCCACGGCGGACGTTATTACCTGCACGATACCTACCCGCGTCAGGGGCTGATTCTGGCGCGCATGGTCGGCCACATCACCTACCTGAGTGACGACGCCATGCGCATGAAGTTCGGCCGCGACCTGCGCGCCGGGCGTTTCCATTTCGGCTTCGATGTGGAGTTTCAGGTGGAATCCTATCTGCGCCATCAGGGCGAAGTGTTTTCGCGCAACTTCGACGCCAACTCCTACCTGCTGATGACCAAGGCGCTGGATTCGACCCGGCCCGGGAGTTTGACCACTCACTGGAGCAAGCCCTGGCCAAACCCAGCTGCAACTTCCTGGTCATGTCGTTCACCTCGGACTGGCGCTTCGCGCCGGAACGCAGCCGGGAAATTGTCAACGGCCTGGTCCACGCCGGCCGCAATGTGAGTTACGCGGAAATCGACACGCCCAAGGGCCACGACGCCTTCCTGCTGGACATTCCCGAGTACACCAAGCTGTTCGGCGCCTACATGCACAGGGTCGCCAACGAGGTGGAAAACAGCGCCAACGAGACTGAAAACAGGGCAACAAACGTGGAGGCCAGCACCGATGCGTGATGACCTGCAGCTAATCAGCGACTGGATTCCCCACAACGCAACCCTGCTAGATCTGGGTTGCGGCGACGGCACCCTGCTGGCCCACCTGAAAACGCACAAGCAAACCGCCGGCTACGGCCTGGAAATCAACCAGGACAACCTGGCCGCCTGTTTTGAAAAGGGCGTGAATGTGCTGGAGCAGGATCTGGACGGCGGGCTGGGCAATTTCCAGGATCACCGCTTTGATTACGTGGTGATGACCCAGGCCCTGCAAGCGGTGCTGCGCCCGGACCAGATCCTCAACGAAATGGTCCGCGTCGGTCGCGAAGCGACTATCACTTTCCCCAACTTCGGCCACTGGAAAGTCCGCGCCTACCTGGGCCTGAAAGGGCGCATGCCGGTGTCGTCCGCGCTGCCCTACGAGTGGTACAACACCCCGAACATTCATCTGTGCACCGTGCAGGATTTTGAAACCCACTGCCGAAAGCACGGCATTCGTATCCTCGAACGCCAGGTGATTAACCGTAATCACCGCACCAGCATGCTCAGCAAATGGTGG
>UEXL01001314.1_pt1 | contig 20883 bp, 40 predicted proteins | sample 1796671 | NCBI WGS metagenome assembly UEXL01 (sample SAMEA4772471, study PRJEB27181) | metagenome | reverse complement strand
TACTGTTTGGTGCTTGATAATTCTTTGTAGCTCTTGATCTGCAACTGTCATTACAATATCTTTCAAACTTGCCCATAGCTTTTTCTTTACCACAGGCAAAACATTTTCTCTTAACTAAATCTTGTTTTCTTCTTTGGGTTTTTTTGTATTGTAATATTCTGGTAATTCAAATTCATTCCATTAAACCCCTCGTAATAATAACTCTTTTAATTTTCTTTCCCACATAGCTTTATAAACTAAATCATCTGTAATGCTGCTATACATAGTCCATAATCTTTGAACTCTCCACCAATATAATTCTTCTAGTGTCATTTTATCTCCTTCCCTTCATATCTCCGTCTCCATACATATCTTCCCATGTAGTAAAACTTGGCGTTCTAAAATCTTCTTTATCTTCGCCATAAATTTTATTCCACTCTTCGTTAAACGATTCTTCATCATGACAAGTATCTTCCCAATATCCTAAGTGTGTCTCAACCTCATCTTTAAACTTTTTCAAGTCTTCAAGTGATTCTTTATAACCTGTTCCACTCATAAAATAATTCATCTTAATATTAATATCGTATTCATTACTCATTTTCTTCCTTTCTAAAAATTAACTTTGTAAAGAATAGTTTCTCCATTGTCAATTTTCTTTTTTAATTGTTGTGCATATTCATAATAATAATCTGCTTCTTGTTGCTTATCAAAAAATTCTAGTTCTGTTGCTTTATCGTAAGCGTGACGATATTCTTTGTATAAGTCTAATTCTTCTACTGTTTTAACTTTAGCTGCTTTCAACTGTTAAGTTATCTATATCAATCATAGTTTTCCTTTCTCCTCGTTAAATATTCGTGGGCTAATTCAACAGCTTGATCATCATCTACCCAACCCTCCCATTTATGCCACCAGTTTTTAAATGTTTTATGATTAGAAAATCGTTTATAGATTTTTATAATTAATTGCATGATCACACCTACTAATAAATTCTTCTTTTAATTGTTCTAATTCTTTATTGTGTAGTTATAAAATCATCTACCTCAAACTCTATTACTATAGTTTTCCTTTCTTTTTTATTTTTTATCATTTTGTTGTTGACATGTCAATTTATATTATTTAATGGGATTATATGATTTATATGACTTAAAGTGTAAGGTATTTCATTGAGAGTAGTCGTATTGCAACTACTATAAAAACGGCAAGTCGACAAATCGCACAGGCGACGGAGTTATTCGGATAAGTCCTGTACTAAATAACTGTCAACGTGACATAATGTCGCAAGAGAAAGGGATAGAATGAAAGAATACTTATTTGATGTACCTTGTTATTATGTTTACAGCGTAAAAGCAAAAACAGAAAAACAAGCAAGAGAGATATTAATTAAAGACGGTGGTTTAGAACTAATGGGAGATTTATCACTAGACGAACAAAATTATAAAATGGCAACATTAAATGAAATAAGGGAGATAGAATGAAAAGAAAAAAATGGACAGAAAATGAAACAGAACTTGCAAGACAATTATTAAAACACATTCTTACGCAACCGTTGGGAAAATGTTGCATAGATCAAAAAATTCTGTGATAGGACAATTTTACCGTGAGAAAGTTATGAACGGATATATACCCGACCCATTCTCAAAATATACAAGAAAAAAAGAAAGAAATATTCATGTCGATAACTAGAGTATACCGTGACCGTGATAATAATATCAAAGTAGAAAAGTTTAGTTTTGAGGAAGTAAAAAAAGACTTGACTAAATTCTTTTCCCATGATAATGGGATAAGTAACAGAAAGGATAAAAATGATACTAAAAGATTTATTAAACCTACAGCAGATAGTTGAAAAGAGGGCTATACCTTATGACGTTTTAGAGTTTGATAGCAAACACTATTCACAGTCTAAAGATATGACCGTTGATATTTTAGATTTGCATTTAACCCATGCAATTAGAATATTAAATAATTATTTAACTGATGATCAATATCCAAGAAAATATTCAGACCGTCAAGAAATCAATGATAGTCTAAAAGGTATTAGGGATAGAGTTGAGGATATAAGCGAGGTTGTAAACAAATGACCGTGATAAAATTCTGTATAATAGTTTTACTAATTAATATTTGCTTTTTATTTACTCCCATGTTAATAGGATATTTATGATTAGTAATTATCCATTTGGCAAAAAAAATGACCGTCCTAATTATTACTATACGCAAGATGTATATAGCGACGGTCAAGGAATTACAGGTCGAATAAAAAGAAAGAAAAATGTTAGAATTCGTAAAATCAAAAAAACTACTTAATATTGATAACAACGCAAAAACTGTAAAAGGGCAAAAATACGGTTTTATGACCGCGATATTATATCTTGCCCCTTCAACACAATCTGGTTTTAATGTTTGCCCTCAAGCCTCAAACGGTTGCAAAAAGGCTTGTTTGTTTACGGCTGGTCATGGTGCATTTGATAATGTTAAACAAGGTCGTATAAATAAAACGAGGTGGTATATACAAGAGAGAAAAACTTTTAGATAAGATTAGAAAAGAAATAGACGCATTTATTGTAAAAGCTAAAGCAAAAATTAACTCCGTGTATTAGATTAAATGGAACTTCAGATATATCATGGGAAAATACAGGCTTAATTGACGAATATAAAAGTATTCAATGGTATGACTATACTAAGATTTATAAAAGAGCATTAAAATTTGTTAATGGTCAACTTCCTAGAAATTATCATCTTACATATAGTTTAAATGAGGATAACAAAAAACAGGCTTTTGATATTCTAAAAAAAGGTGGTAATATATCCGCAGTATTTAGAAAAGATTTGCCTAGAAAATTTAACGGTTACAAAGTTATTAATGCAGATCAAAATGACCTTAGATTTCTAGACGGTCACAATATTATAGCGGGGTTAGTAGCCAAGGAAAAGCAAAAAGATTATTCGGGGTTTGTGCTTGATGTGTGAACTTGTAATATCAACGGCTATAAAAAACGGCGATTATAAATACAATTATATTGTTTGGGTTGGTGGTTGTGATGATCATTATATTTATTATAAAGACGCAAAAAGAGATTATGATTATTGGATAAGTAATGGCTATGATGATGTTATACTTGAAAAAATAGATTAATTTAATGGTTGCATTATCCTATAAAGTCCTATAAAGATATTTTCATGGTCACAGAAAGAAGTAATTTTATGAAAGAAATAAAAAATTATGAGTGGTCAAGTCTATTGGACTTAACAGGAAAAGGACTTAACCAATTTAACGCTGTTGATCAAAATTTAAATTGTTCTCAACTTATGAACAATGCCAATTTAGATTGGAATGTTGAAATGAAACCCGTATTATTTGAAACTGATAACTTTATCACTAAAAAGTGATAAGTTTTTTTCTTTAGTAAAAGATAAAAAGAAGTTTTAGTGTCGGGTTTAACTGATAGCTATCACCCTATGCAAAATGATCAGATCGCTAGAATTGGTGATCATGTTGCTAGAAATACAGGTATCAAATTTGAACATGCTTTTAGCTATGATAGAGATAAATATGTCACTTTCTTAGCAAAAACAAACGGTCAATTTAATATTGGCGATGATGTTGTAAAGTCTTATATAATGTTTAATAACTTTCATACAGGGCGTGACAAATCATCTATTTTGACAACTAATATTTCTGTGTGGTGTTCTAATACTTTTATGAATGCTTTAAAAGATAACAGCCAATTTAAAATAGGAATTAGCCATAGAATAGAATTCTCAACTGAATTTGAAAACTTGGTAAAATCTAAAATTGATACGGCGTTAAAAGCAATCAAGAATATTCAGAACAAGCAAAAACCCTAGACGATAAACAAATAAAAGAAAGCGACTTATTGAAATATTTTATTCTTGTTTATAATCCTAAATTATTAAATGACTTTCAAAAGTCATCAATGGAATATAACTCATTGAATGATCTAGAAGGCTCAAATATAACTAATATTAAAAGATGTTATGGGGTGTTTCACGATACTATTGAAACAAATGGTAAAACTTATAAGTTACAAAATACAGGCAATCACGCAAGAAAAGACACATATTGGAAAGCGTTTAACTGTGTAACTTATAATGAAGATCATTTACGCGGCGGTGTTGATCAAATATCAAGCCGTTTAAAAAATAACTTTTTCACTAATGGAAAAGGTAATATTAAAACTAATGCTATGAATACAGCATTACAATTAGCCGTTTAGAATAAGTCTAAACGGTTTAATTAATAAGCCTTGTTATAATGTGACCTTATAACAGGGCTTTTTACGCTTTGTTTTCCTATATTATGCTATAAACATATTAAGAAAGGAGCAAAAACTATGACAGATTGAATAAAATCGAAGATACATTTGAAACTATTGATAATGAATTATCATTAGCGTTTTATGAGCTATGATCTTTAAAATTTTTAAAGGTTAAAAATGGTCATGTATCAAAAGACAATGACGGCTCAATCATTCTATTATTGATTGTGCTGAAAGTATAATTAAATTTTAGAAAGCATAGAAAGTAATAAATTTTAATAAGGGCACTAGAAAAGAATTAAATAATAACAAAATTGAAAATTATTGGCTTATTAATTCAGAAATGAATTTAGTATAGAATAATTTTCTAATGACTTTTTTTTATGAAATTGATAATAGATCATCAAACCAGAATACTTTATTGATCGTCGTTTCTTGCGAAAAGCGTATGAAATTAAGCACTTAAAAATTATATCAAATGAAGATATTACGGCTTTAAAATAATATATATGCCCGTTGTTAACTGATGATTTTTAAAAAGTAATTAATCTTTTTACAATTTACAAAGCCCTCTATAATTAGCGGGTTTTTTTATGTCCACAAAACCAGAAACTTTATTTTATAAACAGATATTCAGAGAACTAAAACAAGTATTTTGGACTAGAATTGAAAACAGACACGGCGGAGGAATTCCCGATTTATACGGCGTTTATAGTGGTTTTTCTTTCTGGTTAGAGTGTAAAACAATAATTAAACAAAATAGAATTAATATAAGTCCTCTTCAAATATCTTGGAATTATAAGAACTTTTCAAATAATCCTAATAACTTTTATATTGTCCAAGCACCAAGACGCAAGATTATTAAACTATACGACGGCAACAAAGGGCGAGAACTCCTAGAAAATGGTTTTGATTATCCGTGTTCCTTGGAATTTGAACCGCGGTCATATAATCTATTATTAGATTTCTTGACCGCGAAAAATAACCACGGTTCGCGATCATAGATTATTTAAAATGTCAATGCGACAAATTGTCGCACCCTTCGGGTGCTACTATATCTTGTGTCAATGCGACAAATTATCCTACTACATCTAGTATGTGACAATATGTCGCACCCCCTTCGGGATCTATATCTTGTGTCAATGTGACATAACGTCGCAGCCCCCTTCGGGGGCATACTATATCTTGTGCCACGGTGTTCCACGTACCATATAAAGATGGGATATGTCGACAAAAGGATAAAATGACTCTTAAACAGAAAATCAAAAATTCAGTTAAGTGCCATGTGTGGTTACAATCTACTGAAGAAGGTCACGGGTTTTATGTTGAAGTAACTAAAAAAGAATTACTTAAATAAGTTCAAAAACACGCGGACAAAGTTGACTCTGATCACTTTAGAATTACAGACTCATTTATTGACGGTAGGCATTATCTGTTTACAAGTTAGTTAATAAGTCAATAGGTCATAATGTCGCACCCCCTTCGGGGGGTGTTTTTTTATGCGTGTCAATAGGACATATTGTCGCACCCTTCGGGTGCATATTTTATTAACAATGTCAATGTGACATAACGTCGCACCCCCTTCGGGGGTACTACATCTTGTGGCCCGCTTCGCGGTCCATACTACATCTAGTGGCTGTGGATAACTCGCCCCCCTTCGGGGGGTACTATATCTAGTATGCGTGGACCTTGGAACCTACTACATGTAGCGCCCCCCCTTCGGGGGCCCCTAAATAGTATAGTGGGACTCCTATAGTTCTGCTGTATACACTGTTCCAGACAAACCCACACCCCTAAATCTGTACAAATGAAAATATTGATTATCCCATAAAAATATTATATAAAAATTTTCATAATGGTTTCTCAAACAGAAGCGCAGCTTCAAGAACAACTAATTACCGAACATTTGAAAAAGCTTAATTCTGCGGAAAAAGGTTTTATCCCTTTTGTCAGACATGTTTGGCCAGACTTTATCTCCGGATATCATCACAAAAAAATTGCAAAAAAATTTGAGGACATACGGGATGGTAAAATCAAACGTTTGATTGTAAACATGCCACCTAGACATACAAAGTCAGAGTTTGCTTCTTTCTTGTTTCCATCATGGCTCGTGGGCAATAATCCACAACTCAAGATAATTCAGACAACACACAATACAGAACTTGCTGTTAGGTTTGGACGTAAGATGAAGAACCTTATTGACAGTCAAGTCTATCAACAAGTCTTTGATGAAGTCGCGATATCCGCGGACAGTAAAGCAGCGGGCCGTTGGGAAACAAACAAAGGCGGCGAGTACTTTGCAGCGGGCGTTGGTTCAAGTATCACGGGCCGTGGTGCAGACTTATTGATCATTGATGACCCACACTCCGAGCAAGACGCTCTATCCGAAACAGCATTTGATAATGCCTACGAATGGTATACCTCTGGACCTAGACAACGTCTACAGCCCGGCGGCGCTATCGTTATTGTTATGACACGTTGGTCCGTGAAAGATTTAACAGGCAGATTGATTGACGCACAAGCAAAAGAACCCAAGGCAGACCAGTGGGAGCTTATTGAGTTCCCGGCGATATTACCAAGCGAGAAACCTATTTGGCCAGAGTACTGGGACATTGATTCATTGACCGCGACCCGTGCTTCCTTAACAGAACAAAAATGGCAAGCACAGTGGCAACAAAATCCTACAGCAGAGGAAGGCTCTATATTGAAGCGTGAGTGGTGGCAAGTATGGGAAGAAGAAGAGATACCAGATCTGATACATGTCATACAAAGTTATGATACAGCCTTCAGTAAAAAAGAAACAGCCGACTTCTCGGCTATTACCACATGGGGCGTGTTCAGTCACCCGCGTAAGGGTAGCCCTCAAATAATATTATTAGATGCAGAAAAAGGAAGATGGGAGTTTACAGAGCTCAAAAAAATTGCTATGGATAAATATAAATACTGGGAACCGGAAACAGTTATCGTAGAAGCAAAAGCTTCTGGACTTCCGTTGACAGATGAGTTAAGATCAGCAGGTATACCTGTTGTAAACTTTACACCAAGTCGAGGGAACGATAAACATGTTCGAGTGAATTCAGTAGCTCCAATGTTTGAGTCGGGCCAAGTATGGTGTCCGGACGAACGATGGGCACAGGACGTTATAGAGGAGTGTGCAGCTTTTCCATTTGGCGATCATGATGACTATGTTGATTCAACAACACAAGCGCTCATGCGATACCGTCAAGGCAACTTTGTACAACTTCCCGATGACTACTACGACGAACCACGGATCACGGAACCAAGGGAGTATTACTAATGAGTAAAAAAGAAAAAGTTAAAAAAAAAAGAAAAAAGAATTACTAGAACAAGTGACTGAAGCAACAGTAAAAATTAAAACAAAAAAATTGAAAAGTTGAGGCTAAAAAAAAGAGAAAAGATTAAATAAAAGGCGGAGAAGTAAAAATACATGGGCGGTGGAGAAGTTCACAGAACAAAATAAGATTACAACAAAGGTTGGGAGCATCAAGAAAAACATAATGAGTTACCAGTCGGCCGAAAACGCACACACCTCTGACTGGGTTAGTCGCATGGCGGTGAAAGCCGCCATTGCGATGGAAAAATAAAATGGCAGATATTACAGAAAAATTAAAAAAAAGTATGAAACACATTAGTGGCATTACCTGTTGAAGGTAAAACATGATGGATAATGCATTTGCAAAAAAGGAAGCGCTGAAAAATGAATTAGTAGGTTCAGCAAAATCATTAGAAGCTATAAATAAAGTTGTAGATGAAGCGGATAGATTTGAAAAAATTAATCCGGGTGTTCGTCGAGCAGAAGAAATGATTACAGGGCCTGCAAAAACAATGAAGAACAAACCTATTAGAACAATGATTACTAATGTTTTTGAAAATGTGCAAAAAGCTGATGATATGTTTGGAGCAGCACAAGACATTGCAGGAGACATAGCTAAACAAGAAGACAAATTAAAATTTATTACAAAAGAAGTTGCACAATAGCAATGGAATAGATATTAGAAAAATTAAAATGAAACAATGTCTGTTTTAAATGAAGCAAAGATTATCACCGATCTGAAAAACCATTGGCCTATTATATTAAGAAGAATTTAGATATTATGGTTTTAGTGATAGAAGATCCCAGAAGCAGCAAAAGGTGGCATGATGAACATTAATGATATAACAAGACCTGTAGGAGTATAATGGCTATAGAAAAAGTAAACGAAGAGATTGATCTAGAGATAGCTCCAGATTCAGCACAAGAAATATCTACACCAATGATGGAAGGTGATGCGATGATCTTGGACGACGGATCAGCAATCGTCAATCCAATGGAAGATACATCTATGGAAGGTGCCTTCAATGCTAACTTAGCAGAACTAATACCAACAGATGAATTAGAATCACTTGCAGGAAGTCTGATGAGTGATTACGAATATGATAAAGATGCAAGAGCTGATTGGTTAAAAACATATACAGATGGCTTAGACTTATTAGGATTTAAATACGAAGACAGATCAAAACCATTTGCTGGTGCAACAGGTGTTACACACCCATTACTAGCAGAGACAGTTACACAGTTTCAAGCGCAAGCTTATAAAGAGTTACTCCCTCCCGAAGGTCCTATCCGCACACAAATAGTGGGTGAGATAACACCAGAGATTGAACAACAATCACAACGTGTGAAAGAGTTCATGAACTATCAAATTAGTTATGAGATGGAAGAGTATGATCAAGAACTTGATCAAATGCTTTTTCATTTACCACTAGCGGGTAGTGCCTTTAAAAAAGTTTACTATGAAAGTGTAAGAGGTAGAGCCGTATCAAAATTTGTACCAGCAGAAGATGTGGTGATGCCATATGTTTCGACGGATATGGAATCTTGTGAACGTGTTACACATGTTATTAAAACAATGGGTAATGAGTTACGTAAGAAACAAGTAAGCGGAATGTACCGTGATATTGATGTGACAATGTCACAAGTTGATAACAACGATGCACAAACTAAGTACGATGAACTTGATGGTATTACAACTCCGCAAAACGCAGAGGACATAGTACTCTTAGAGTTTCATTGCGATTTGGACATACCCGGTTTCGAAGATAAGAACTCGCAAACAGGAGAACCTACTGGTATTAAGTTGCCTTATGTTGTTACTGTTGACGAAGGATCGGGAGAAGTTTTGGCCATATACCGAAACTACAGAGAAGACGATCCCTTCGTAAAAAGATACAATACTTTGTTCACTATAAGTTTTTACCCGGCCTTGGCTTTTATGGCTTTGGTCTTATCCACATGCTCGGCGGTCTCTCCAGAACTGCTACATCAGCACTCCGTCAACTCATTGATGCAGGTACGTTGTCCAATCTCCCTGCTGGCTTTAAAGCAAGAGGGTTGCGTGTTCGAGACGACGATCAACCGCTCCAACCCGGAGAGTTCCGGGATGTAGATGCACCGGGAGGCGCGATCCGCGAATCCTTGATGTTGATACCTTACAAAGAACCAAGTCAAACTCTTTTTGCTTTACTAGGGTTTGTTGTCGATGCAGGCAGAAAGTTTGCTGCTATTGCTGATAACAAAATGGGCGAAGGCTCACAAGCAAATCCTGTAGGCACAACAATGGCAATCATGGAACGCGGCACGAAAGTGATGAACGCTATTCATAAACGATTACATTACGCACAAAAAGTTGAATTTAAATTACTATCAAGAGTCTTTGCAGAAAGCTTACCGGCTGAGTACCCTTATGCTGTTCGTGGTGGTAATCGTGTTATTAAACAACAAGATTTTGATGAACGGGTTGACATACTACCTGTTTCTGATCCGAATATTTTCTCTATGGCTCAGCGCGTTACTCTAGCGCAAACACAAATGCAAATGGCTACATCAAATCCGCAAATGCATAACATGCATGAAGCGTACAGACGTATGTATGAAGCACTTGGTGTAAGAGATATTGACATGTTACTTCCTCCTCCTCAACAACCACAACCAGAAGATCCGGGAATGGAAAATTCTAAAGCTTTACAGATGATGAAGCTACAAGCATTTCAAGGACAGAACCATCAAGCACATATAAATGCACATCAAGCGTTTATGAGTTCATTTTTAGTAGCAAATAATCCACCAACAATGGGTATATTACAAGGACATATCTCTGAACACATTGCAATGATGGCAAGAGAAGAGATAACACAAAAATGCACAAGTAATGCAAGAACAAGCAGCACAATTTGGTGGACAAGTACCACCAGAACTAATGCAACAGTTTCAAATGCAAAATGAAAATGAAATTGCAGAGAAGATTGTGGAAATGACAGAAGCTTTAGTAGCAGAAGAGCAAGAATACCTTGGTAAAAAGACTCTGATCCACTTATTGACCTAAAACAACAAGAACTTAACCTTCGTGCACAAGAAATGCAGCAAAATAAAGAAAACGCTGATAAAAAACTTGACTTAGACGTTGAAAAACTTAACTTTGAAGGTCAAAAACTTGAACAAAAAGATGAAATGGACAAAGAAAAGCTACAAAGCCAAGAAGATCAAGCAGATCTTAGAGCAGAAGTAACTTTAGCAGGTCAAAGGGGCGTAGTGGCAAGTAAAGAGTAATTAAATTATTAGCAAAAATATAAGAAAAACTTGGTACAAAGTAGGAGATTCTAGAAAATAAAAACAATTGAGGTACTAAAGTATCGGCTACATGGCAAAAGATGGAGGCTATATTGTTAAAAAAAAGAAAAAAGTTGTTAAAAACGCAAAAAGTAAACCAAATCAGATTTTAGATAAAGTATTTGATTTTGCAGACCAACATACACAAGATCCAATGGCTCTTAGTGCATCATTACTGGTTGTAGCAAAATCAATTTATCTGGATATATTGGGACCAGAACAAACCTCAGAAATGTTTTATGCATTTGCACAAGATTTAGAGAACCACGAATATAAAAGGAGACAGTTCATTAATGGCCCTTTGCAGGCTTTGTGAACATGAATGTCACCATGGTAATGGCGGTAAATGCCATTGTGGTTGCTTAAATTGCGAACATGATGTAAAAGATGCATTACAAAAACTTGAGGAAGTTTTAGATCCAATAAAAGTGGTCGAGTTCGAAGCAGATTTTGACTTGACTGAACACTAGGAGGAAACATGAACTTAGTAAAAGACTTATGGGAACATTTAAAAGAATGGTCCGATTGGAAAATGAAGGACTGGATAAAAGCCGGTATAGTAGCTATTATTGTACTGATTATACTTAGCCAGTTTGGAGGAGGAGCATAGACCTATGGTCTGGCAACTCTTAGCTAAACCTTTACTTGGCGTCGTTGCTGACGGCGTCAAGGGTTTCGTTGAAACTAAAAAGGCAAAAGCAGAATTAAAAGTAACAGAAGTTAAAGCAGCAACTAAATTAAAGCAAGATCAGATCGCTGGTAAAATAGCATGGGAAGCTTCGGCTGTAGATCAAATGAAAGGGTCGTGGAAAGACGAACTAATTTTAATTTGTTTACTGGCTCCAGCAACATTAGTCTTTTTCCCCGGAATGACAGATCATATTCAAGCTGGATTTATCGCCTTGCAATCTCTCCCAGATTATTATAAACATTTATTATATATTGCCTGTTCAGCAAGCTTCGGCATTAAGGGCGCGAAAGGAGCTGTAGGTTTATTTAAGAAGAAATAACTTATGGACTCAATCGTACTAGCGGAAAAAATATTTCGCATAATTAGGACTAGACAAACCCAACTAACTGAGATAATTGTCAACAATCAAGTAAAAGATTGGAATGATTATCAAAATCATTTAGGACAATTAGATACTTTAAATTATATTGAACAGGAACTCTCGGACCTGCTAAAGAAACAGGAGCAAAATGACTAACTTAATTTTACCGACACACGTTGCAAAAGCGCGTGCTAAACAAGTAAAAAAAGAAGCGAAGAAAAAAGAAGAAGCTAAATTACCAGAACCAACAGGCTGGAGACTTTTAATTTTACCTCATTCGGGTAAAGGCAAAACCAAAGGCGGTATTATTTTATCTGATAAAACAGTACAAGAAACACAAATTGCAGCTAATGTTGGGCTTGTATTAAGAGTAGGACCAGATGCGTATAACGACCCGAGTCGTTTTCCAAATGGTGCTTGGTGCAAGAAAAATGATTGGGTAATATTTGCTAAATACGCAGGTTCACGTCTTAATATTGAAGGCGGCGAACTACGCTTACTAAATGATGATGAAATTTTAGGTGTTGTTGACGACCCCGAAAGTATCTTATCGCCAGTAACACATTAACATGGAGAGGAACCCATGCCCGAAGCACAAGAAGCAGCAATAAAAGACGACAACATTATGGTTGACCTAGATACAACTGGGAAAGCTGTTGATGTTGAGTTAGATGATTCTAAAGCTAATACAAAAGAGGTTGAAACAAAAGATGAACCTATTGTAGAAGTTAAAGAAGAAAAAAAAGATGAACGCGAAGAGTATAGTGAAGGTGTCAAAAAACGTATTGACAGATTAACTTATAAAATTCGTGAGTCAGAACGAAGAGAAAAAGAAGCTCTTAGTTTTGCAGAACAAATAAAAAAAGAACGTGATGATTTACAAACAAAGTTTACAAAACTTGATGATGGTTATGTCAATGAGTTTTCAACTCGTGTAAAATCAGAACTAGAATCAGCAAAAGCTTCGTTAAAACAAGCTGTATCTGCTGGTGATGTCGATGCACAAGTAAATGCAAATCAAGCTCTAGCAAGACTAGCTATTGAGCAAGAACGTATAAATGCTACAGAAGAGCAAAGAAAATTATACGAAAAAGCTCAAGAAAATGCTGGACAGACAATTCAACAACCTGTACAAAGTAATGTACAACAACCACAAGCTGCTCCACCGGACCCAAAAGCGGAAGCATGGGCGGAAAAAAATGAGTGGTTTGGTAAAGATGAAGCTATGACATACGCTTCTTTTGGTATTCACAAGAAACTTGTGGAAGAAGAAGGATTCAATCCATCTTCTGATGAATACTACGAAGAGATTGACAGAAGACTTCGAACTGAGTTTCCCCAAAAGTTTAACGATGGGGGAGAAGTCCAAGGAAGCAAACAACCCGTCCAAACAGTTGCTTCTGCTACAAGGACCACACGAACTGGACGCAAAACAGTGAGACTCACGCCATCTCAAGTAGCGATTGCTAAAAAATTAGGTGTGCCACTAGAAGAATATGCGAAATACGTGAAGGAGTAGGCATATGAATAAAATTGATGAAAATAAGACTCCACGCGCTGCCTTATCCCGCGAGAAAACGACTCGTAGGAAACCATGGGCACCCCCGTCATCCCTTGACGCACCTCCTGCACCCGATGGGTACAAACATAGGTGGATACGCGCTGAAACTTTAGGGCAAGAAGATAATAAAAATCTAAATGCTCGATTAAGAGAAGGTTTCGAACTCGTAAGAGCCGATTCCGACGACGGTCAATATCCGACAATACAGGAAGGCAAATACCAAGGTGTAATAGGAGTTGGTGGTTTACTGCTGGCGAAAATTCCAACAGAAATCGTTGAAGAGCGAATGGCTTACTTTAAACAGCAAGTGCAGGATAAAGAAGAAGCGGTCGCAAATGATTTATTGAAGGAACAACACCCTAGCATGCCGGTCTCTAAACCAGACAGGCAATCTCGTGTAACCTTCGGTGGTAACCGAAAGAACTAATTTTTTAGCTCTTTTGTCCATCGAATTAAAAAAACTTAACCCTTTAAAAAAAGGAAATAACGATGGCAAATAAAGACGCAGCTTTCGGGTTTAGACCCGTAAGGCATCTTACAGGCGGTCTAATTCGTACGAACGAGTACAAAATTGCAGCCAATTATGGCACCAGCATATTTCAAGGTACACCGGTATTAGCGGTAACCGCTGGTGGTATTGAAGTGGCTGACGATTCTTCTGGAACTCCTAGTGTAATTCTAGGTATTTTCGGTGGATGTTTTTATACTGACCCTACGACTAGTAAGCCAACATTTAGTAATTTTTATCCAGCAAGCACAAATGCTTCTGATATTGTTGCACAGGTGTACGACGATCCAAGAATCGTCTTTGAAGTTCAACACGACGGAACTGGAACAGCAGCGATGAATTTCGGTGGGTTTGATTTTGTTGGTAAAAGTGGAAGCACTACATCTGGCAGATCATCTGGCGAATTAGATACTACTTCAGTTACAACGTCTGGACAATTTAAACAAATAGGTATTTCGAAAGATCCTAACAACAGTGATACATCCAGTGCAAACTGCAATGCGTATGTAATTCCAAATGTTGGAGAACATTCTTACTTATTAACAACAGCATTAGGCTAATAGGAGACATATATGGCTATTTCTAGATCACAACTGGTCAAAGAGCTTGAACCGGGTCTTAATGCTTTGTTCGGGTTAGAATACAATCGATACGAAAACCAACACGCAGAAATTTTTTGATACAGAAACTTCTGATCGTGCTTTTGAAGAAGAAGTAATGCTATCCGGTTTCGGTACAGCACAGGTAAAACCAGAAGGGTCATCAATTAATTATGATGATGCTACTGAATCTTTCACTGCTCGCTATACACACGAAACTATAGCTCTTGCTTTTTCTATTACTGAGGAAGCTGTAGAGGACAACCTTTATGACAAAATCAGTTCTAGATATACAAAAGCACTAGCTCGTTCAATGGCAAACGCTAAACAAGTAAAAGCTGCAAACGTTTTAAATAACGGTTTTGACAGTTCTTTTACTGGTGGAGACGGCGTAGAATTATTTTCTACTGCTCACCCAACAACTGGCGGAAACATTAAAAACGAACTATCAACTGCTGCGGACCTAAATGAAACATCTTTAGAGCAAGCGTTAATTGACATTGCTGGACTTACTGACGATAGAGGATTAAAAATCGCTCTCAACGGTACGAAAATGATTATTCCAGTAAATCTTCAATTCACTGCTGAAAGACTGATGAAATCTGGTCAAAGAGTTGGTACAGGTGATAATGATATCAATGCTATAGGTAGCATGGGAATGATTCCTCAAGGTTATGTAGTGAATAACTACTTAACTGATACTGATGCATTCTTCATTAAAACTGATGCGCCTAACGGATTAAAACACTTCCAAAGAGCGCCAATTTCCACTAAGATGGAAGGCGATTTTGAAACTGGAAACGTTAGATACAAATCTAGAGAGAGATACTCATTCGGGTTCTCTGACTTTAGAGGTATCTTTGGTTCACCGGGAGCATAATTACTCTTAACTTGTGGGGGCTTGTTACCCCCACAAGGCAACTAGGATAATTTGTTATATTGACTGCCCTAGCAGACGCTCGTAGAGACAATATAACTTTACTTACGAGGTAAAAATGGCTAACTCAACTTTTAGCGGTCCTATTCGATCTGAAAACGGTTAAAGCTAATTAGTAAACACTCTGGTTTAATTACCTAGAAGTTCTTACACCGGGGATGCTACCAGAGAAGTTAGAGAATGGAAACAAAACTCTAACTACTGCAACAACATTGCTGGAACTTCTGGAGTTGCAGCACTTGGTGCTAACAGCAACAATTGCACTTAGATAGCAACAATCAACTTCAAATTCAAATGCAGGTGCATCAAGCAAAAAACTTAATTAATTAACACCGGAAATAGCATTCTTTCTAATGATGCAGAAACTTGTTCATACTGATCAAACTGATCACATCAGTTTAGTCAGATTAAAATAATTGTTTAAAAATTATAGACTTAGGCTGTGTTTGAAGTAAATTTTACTAACAGTAACTACTGTACTACATTTGGATGGTACAGGTGCAGCACTAACACTCATTACATTTGCATGAAATAAATAATATAAGTGGGGCTTCGGCCCCACAGTTCTTAATTAAGGAGGAACATGGCAGACACAGTTACAGGACCGACTATCCTACAACAAAACGACAATCGCGTTGTAATCAAAATAGTCAATCAATCAGACGGAACAGGAGCAACAACAGTTTTGGCGATGTATCAGCGTTAGCTGCTAGATCAGATGGAACCGCTGTAGCACATTTAGGATTACTTAGAGTTTGGTATTCTTGTCAAGGTGGCGATGGAGGAGATTCTTACGCACGTTTAGATGAAGAAGATTCAGATGGAGATATTCCTATTATTGGTTTAACAGGAGCAGGCTATTGGGACTTTAGAGAATTTGGTGGAATACCAGCAGATAAATCTAGTAATAGTAATCAAAGTGATGTTAATCTTGTTGTACCGGGTGCCGCGGACTCTGGTAATATGTACACAGTTATTGCAGAATTCCAAAAAATCTATTAATAATGATTAGGAGGTCTTCGATGCCGAAACAATTAACAGGTGGTCAAAAAAAGACGATGAAAAAACACTCTAAACACCATACAAAAAAGCATATGGCTTCTATGACAAAAGCTATGAAAAAAGGTAAAACTTTTACACAAGCTCATAAGAAGGCAATGAAAAAAGTAGGTAAGTAATGGCAACGTCCGGAACTAATACTTTTGATTTAGATGTAGATCAGCTCATAGAAGAAGCATTTGAAAGATGTGGTATAAATTCTAGATCTGGTTATGATTTAAAAAGTGCAAGACGTTCACTTAATATTATGTTGGCTGAATGGGCTAACAGAGGTATTAATCTTTGGACTGTTGAGCTTCGTACAAAAACATTAACGGTAGTACAACTAGTTATACTTTAGATTCAGATTTAGTTGATATACTAGAAGCTGTTTTATTTACAACTAGTGATACAACAACAGATATAGAAGTTGATCGTATTAGTCGTGCAGAGTATTTAAATATTTCAAAAATCTACAGAGGGTACACCTGTACAATATTTTTAGAGAGAGAGCTTCAACACCAACATTATATTTATATCCAACACCAGATGGTGCACACATTTAAATATTATGGTCTAACTAAAATACAGGATGCTGGTGATTATAATGATCAACTAGAAGTACCAACAAGATTTATACCTTGTTTGTCTTCTGGGCTTGCTTATTATATGTCAGTAAAAAGCACCAGAGAGAACACCTTTACTAAAACAATTATATGAAGAAGAGTGGCAACGAGCTTCAGAAGAAGATAGACCACGTTCTAGTTTCTTTGCTACACCAGAGAGAGGATATCTAATGGCACATGCTTCGGGTAAATATGCGAAAGCAATATCTGATCGTAGTGGTATGGAGTTTCCTTACAAAGAAATGGTCAAAGAATGGAATGGTTCTTTAGTTCACAAGTCTGAGTTTGAAGCTAAACATCCACAACAGGAAAGACAAAGACACGCGGCCGATGCACAAAGTTTACAAGATGCACGTCCTGCTCGTTCAGAACCTTTAACAGTATTTGTTGGAGGAGTAGGATTTTTGATTATAATGATTCTATGCAAACAACAGATAAAAACAACCTACAGTTGTATCATCTATTGGTACAGTATCAGTGAGTACATCATAATGGCCGTTACATACGCAGAATTAACAACTCAAATATTAGACTACAGAAGTTAGTACAGATGTTCTAACAGCTACAAGAACAAATGATTTTATTGAACATGCAGAAAACAGAATATTTAGAGATGTAGATTTAGATGTATTTAAATCTCATCAAACAGCAAACCTTATAGCAAGTAATGCTTTCTTATCATTACCGGGTGGAACGACACCTACACCAGAATCTCTTGGTACTATTAGAACAATGCAGATATTTTCTCCTAGTGCTACAACAAGGTCATTTTTAGAACAACGCGATATTAGTTATATGAACGAATATTGGCCAGATCGAACAGCAACGGGAACTCCTCGTTATTGGGCATGGTGGGATCACAACACAATTTATGTTGCGCCTACTCCAGATTTAGCTTATAACGTTGAGTTAGGAATTACTAGATTACCAACAAGACTGTCTAGTTCAAATACAACCTCTTGGTTGGGTAATAATGCTCCGGCACTATTGCTTTATGGATGTCTTGCAGAAGCCTTCAAATTTTTGAAGGGACCAGCGGAAATGCTGCAATTATATGAACAATCATATCAACGTGCCCTTCAAGAGCTAGTTATAGAACAGCAAGGAAGACACCGAAGAGATGAGTACATGCACGGGGCGTTAAGAACTCCTTTGCAATCACAGAACCCATAGGAGGATAAAACATGGCAATAACTCAAGCTGTATGCACAAGTTTTAAACAAGAATTGCTAGTAGGTACGCATAATTTTACGGCTACCAGTGGTGATACTTTTAAAATAGCACTTTATACAAGCTCAGCTTCACTAGACGCAACCACAACTGCTTATTCAAGTTCCAACGAGGTATCAAACTCTGGAACATACACAGCAACAGGCGGAACGCTTACAAGCGTAACTCCAACAACAAGTGGTACTACTGCACTTTGTGATTTCGCTGATATATCTTTTACATCAGCAACTATCACTGCAAGAGGCGCATTAATCTTTAACAGTTCAGACTCAAATAAAGCTGTAGCTGTATTAGATTTTGGTGGAGATAAAACATCTACTAGTGGAACATTTACTATTCAGTTTCCAACAGCAGATGCGAGTAACGCAATATTAAGATTAGCCTAGGAGATTAAATGGCATTAGTCATTAATGATCGTGTAAAAGAAACCACGACAACCACAGGAACAGGAGCTGTTTCTCTTGGTGGTGCAGTAACTGGTTTTGAAACTTTTGCTGCTGGTGTAGGTAATAGTAATACAACGTATTATGCTATTGTTCATCAAACAGCAAATGAGTTTGAAGTTGGTCTAGGCACACTAGATGGTGATAGTTCTGATTTAACACGTACAACTGTAATATCTTCTAATAGTGATAGCGCTGTTGATTTTGCAGCAGGCACAAAAGATGTTTTCTGTACAATACCAGCAAGTAAATTAATATTTGAAGATGCAAACAACGATGCGACTGTAGGACGTAACTTAACAGTTACAGGTGATTTAACTGTATCCGGTGATGATATTACCATGGCTACTAATACAAGTGGCGCGGCTCTTATAGGTGATGGTACAAATTTTAATCCTGTCGCTATATCTGGTGACATAAGTATAGCAGCGAACGGAACAGCAGCTATTGGTTCTGGTGTTATTGTCAACGCTGATGTCAATGCTAGTGCTGCAATAGCAATGTCTAAAACTGCATTTTCCGCAGGAACAGGTGTATCTTTATCTACTAACACATTAAATGTAGATGCAGCGCAAACAGGAATTACATCAATACTAGCAACTGATGTTAAGATTGGTGAAGACGATGAAACAAAAATAGATTTTGAAACTGCTAATACAATTAATTTTTATGCAGGAAATGAAAAACAATTAATACTTACAGACGGTGCTTTAACACCGGGTGCTAACAATATCTTAGATCTCGGTAGTGCTAGTGTAGAATTTAAAGATGCATTTTTTGATGGCACTGTAACAGCAGACGCTTTTGCAGGACCTTTAACAGGTAATGTCACTGGTAATGCGTCCGGAACTGCGGCAACAGTAACAGGTGCGGCACAATCAAATATTACTTCTTTAGGAACATTAACTACACTTACTGTTGATAATATAATTACTAATGGTTCTACTATTGGCCATACGGATGATACAGATTTAATAACTTTAGCAGATGGAATTGTAACTGTTGCAGGAGAGATATCTGTAACTACATTAGATATTGGTGGAACTAACGTAACATCAAATGCTGCTGAACTAAATTTACTAGACGGAGTTTCTGGACTAGTACAAGCAGACTTAACTAAACTTGCAGCCGTTAACTCAACTGCGGCGGAGTTAAACATTATTGATGGTGATACATCTGCAACAGGTACTACTTTAGCAGATGCAGATAGACTAGTAACAAACGATAATGGAACGATGGTGCAGGTAGCACTATCTGATGTAAAAACGTATTTATCAAGTGCAGGATTCTCAACAGAAGACCCTACGGCTCTTGCAATCGCGCTCGGTTAATAATATAATAGGAGGATAAATGGCTAATACTTTTAAAGTTGTAACTAAAGCAGGTGTTACCAGTGCTGATGTTATCTATACTGTTGCAAGTTCTACAACAACTGTAGTTCTTGGAATAATGATAGGTAATACAACAACTGGTCAGATCACTGCTACAGTTAGTTTAGCTTCAGATACTGGTAACAGAGCAGGTGCAAATAACGAGGCTAACCAAACGGTTGAACTTGTTACTACGGCGCCGATTCCTGTTGGCGGAACTCTGGAACTACTCGCGGGCAACAAAGTAGTAATGGAAGCAACAGATGCGCTGTCACTGACAGCAACTGGCTCAGCAGACATTACTTTGTCAATAATGGAGATAACGTAAAATGGCTTTTATAGGTACACCTTTAGATACCAGAAATACTTTTCAATCTCTTCAAGGTAAGAGGTTTAATGGTGATGGAAGTACAACTGCATTTACTTTAGATGTAGCACCTTCATCAACTTTAGACATTGAAGTATTTGTTGGAAACGTAAGACAAGACCCTAACTCAGCATACACTTTATCTGGAACAACACTAACGTTTACTGGTGCACCTCCTAGCGGCACAAACAATATTTATGTTGTTCATCAAGCAAAGAGTGTAGGAACTATA
>UEXL01001300.1_pt1 | contig 20928 bp, 43 predicted proteins | sample 1796671 | NCBI WGS metagenome assembly UEXL01 (sample SAMEA4772471, study PRJEB27181) | metagenome | reverse complement strand
ATTGTACAACTCAACAAGTCATATAAACCCTGTAATTTCCGTGCACGTACTTTTACAGGGCCAAAGGCTCCACACCTCACGGTACTTGCCGCTCATAGGTTGCCGTACAGGGAATAGCGCGAGCATTACATGGACGGAGTCCTTTTCAAATCTATCTACACATACAACCAATCAGACTACCACTACCATCATTCATGATGTGTAGGTTTAGGTGTCTACGTATCCCGTTAACTTTAGACTTAGTATTCGCACAGGTCCATGCAATTTACTGGTTCCAATAAAGATATATGTTCCATCATCTGCTTTGACACAGGAATTAATTGATACAGCCCGTCGTTTAAAATTATTAGTTCCATTTACATGTTCCTTTATTAATTTATACCAAAGATCTTATGGATCTTTAGTTTTGTTATACATAATTGCTGCATCATCTATTTTCTTTTGCATCTTCACCTCCAACTCTAGTACCAAAGGCTATAATTTTCTTGATCCCCGGTCCTGTAGTCGATACTTGCATAGATGACCATGCTTTCTAATTAAGTTTAGTTCTAATACAAGCTTGACCATTGCTTTTGACTTATGTCTTTACTCGTTATTGTTATTTTTCATTTATAAGTTTTATCCTTTCTTTAAGCGTGTTTGTAATCAAGTTGTCTGTTAACCATATCAAGTATGGACCCGGATGATTTATATCATGCTGAGTTTCAATAATCGCTTTTAATTTTGATCTGCAACTTCTAACAAACTCTTGTTATATTCTATTATTTCTTTCATTCTTTCTATAGTATCTGGGATATTTGTCAACCCTGGCCTTGACGATTGTATTTTTATGTGACGTTTTCTGACTTATTTAACGATTTTTATGACGTCGAGGCCTCGGTTTATCTCTAGGTGTAAAAATTTAAAACTTCTAGCCATTCTTTTACAAATAATTTACCATCTTTACGTGAGTCATAACAGGTAGATAACTTATCTTACCATTTACATGTTGTTCTAAATCAGAACCACAATTCATACATCTATAAAATTCTTTAGTAAGACCAACTAACATAGTAAACTCACTACACGTAGGACACCTTCAACTATCTCTAACAATTCTGAAATTTTTCCTGTCATATGCTTTTTATTCTTTACCACTTTTTGTTTAAAATGTCTAAGTTGTTTTGCAACAGGATTTCTTCTATTTGCTTTCTTCATTATTTTATTATAAGCTTGATCGATTTCGAACCATCAATATTATCCTCTAATATTGCCTTTTATGCAAGAATACAACATTACTAACTTTTAAACCACGTTTAGCTACACGTGCGCCTTTATACATTCTGCATATCCAGTCTGTGCTTCTTTCATCTCTCCGTTGACCAACATAAGTAAAGCTATCACTTCTGTTACTTCATTCATTATTATAACTCCCGTTTATCTAACTTTATCTTTTAGTTTTTCTACATCAATAGTTTTTCTAATTGTTTTTGATAAATTCTATTGACTTTGTTTGTCATGTTTTGTTCTTGATTTTTGTAACTTCTCTAAAACACTGCTTCGAGAAGCATGTATTGTTCCTGGTCCGTGGGCAGTTGCTCACTCTTCTTAAGCAGGTCAGCCTCAAACAACTCACGTGACGTCTCCAACGATACAATCTTAGTCAGCTCGGTATATGCAAACACGCCGGCTGCAACGAGCATTATTAGGAGGCTACCGTCATCGGCATCTGTACAGCTGCTGATTCTGATATGTTAACATTTGCCATTTTTGTTCATTTTCAAAACTTATGTCTGTGCCATGATCTTTTCATGTTTTATAAGTTCTTTTAGAATTCTTTCTTTTACTACACCTTGGGCCTGCTAGTTTGTTGCAACAGCTTCACATAGACGGTCTAAGCCGCCAAAGAATCGTATAAAAATCTATCAATCATTTTTAGGTTTTGGTAGAGGTAGTATATAATCTTTTGGAGGCATTTTCAATTTGCTTTTCTGGTTTATGAACTTATCTCCCATTAAATTGTCTGGGTTCTCTTTTTTAGTCATCTTTCATATCATCCCACAAACTTTGAGAATCAGATGGTCTAGTATTATCTCTTGCAGGAGTTACACCTCTACATTTAGATACTAATAAATTAGAATTGTTTGCAAGACTTGGATTACTATTAACCCTACCACATTTTCATTAACTCTAATTGTTGTTTGATTGCTACATTTTCTTTTGCTGTTTTACAGTCTGTGCCTAAATATTTTCTATAAGTTAAACTTAAAATTGTTGTTCATTAGTGCTACTGTCAGAATAATTATAATCAGTTTCTCTTTATCTGTTCTTACTTCAAACTCTCCACATCTTACACCATAGTCGTTAAGATATTCGTTTCTAGGATATGCAGGTTCTACAAACAAAGCTAATATTGTAAGCCAAGATAAGTAATCCTGTAAAATAATAATTCATCCTGAGAACCTCCATACATTACCTGTTTAAATCCTTAATATCATAGTCGTGTTCTCTAACTTGATCTGCTAATTGTCTGTATAAATTTTCTGCCATCTGCCAAGTAGATTCAGCAGAAGTTAGTCTTGTGTTTTGATCTACAATTTTATCTTCAGCAACTTTTAAATCTCTTTTAAGATCTACAATTTCTTGTTGATTTGATAGTGTCTGTAAGATTAACAATATACCTAACGCCAGTAAACGTTCCGACTAGCACTGAAGCTACTACCGGTACCATTACTATATTTTTCTTTAATAGATCTGCTAAATTCATATGGCATAAGTCCTTTATTAAAAAGTATAGCTCCAATCACAAATGCAACAGCAACAATCTCTGTTCTGTTGTGTAGTTGCCAAACCATAAATTTATCTTTGTATTTATTTATCATCGTCTTCCTCCAAGTTTCTCAGCTGATAGTCATAACTGCCTTCTTCGTGTTCGTCTGTAATCCATTTAGCTGAATTTTCTACGGAATATATCTTACTGCTTACTAATCTATTAATCAAGTTTTTGTTGGGTCAACACCCATAGATGCATCAAACATTTTAAGCCTATTATTGGGCTGTATTGCAAAGTTTCCATCCTCTAATTCAATACATGGCCACATTTATGTTGATCTGGTTTTCTGCATAACCAAAATTTAATTCGTTAAAGTCTCCTGCACACCAATCAATTGTAAATAAATACTTACCTTTACGTTTTACTTTACGTCTAGATGTATATTGCATAGTAGCACCAGCTAACTCATAAAAGTTGTAACACTTACATTGTAACTAAAACTATCCCACATAACTAATTCATCAAGTGGTAATTCTTTTACTCCAGGTTTAGTACAGAAAGCTGAGATAGGTGCTCGCCACCACAGGCCACCATCTTCCATTAAGAAATGAAACATAGGTACTCTGTTTGGTATAGAACTAAAACCAAATACTCCTACTTCAAAATATTTATCGTGTGAATCTTTTTTGATCTCTTAGGTAATTACCCCTTACCCAACATTCTATTACTGGTATGTTTGCATTAAGATAAGCCATTAGTCATTTATAGTTCCCCAGTTAGTACCATGTTCGTAGTCAACTTTGTTTGGTACTTCTAGAGTAACAGCTTGTTCCATAATCTCAACTACCTTTTTTGCCTGTGCGTCACTTTCTATTGATATACATAACTCATCATGTATTTGTATGTGTGCTACAATTCCTTCTTTGTATAATTCTAGCATAGATTTTTTTGTCATGTCAGCTGCACTACCTTGAATTAATTTGTTTAATGCCTTATAAGTATAGGCTCTTTTAATTCCCGGTCCATGTTCCTGGAGTGCATCTTCGTGTGTCATAGCTTTGTGCATACCAAAACTGTTTGGTTCCCATAAATGAAACCTACATAGTCTGCCAAGTAAAGTTCTTATCTGTCCACGATCTTGTGCTCTGTTAGATGCTTTGTCCATAAGTTGTTTAACAAAAGGTACCTTTGCGTGATACGTATTAAATAGTTCTGCAGCTTTGTCTTTAGATACACCTAACTCTGCTTGCAGTTTAGCTTTACCCATACCATAAAACAAACCAAGGTTAATTGTCTTTGCTTGTGTTCTAGGTATCTCTGCCATGTCTGCTACAGTCTGGTGAAAGTCTGCACCAGCATCATTTTGATAAGAGTCTACTACATCATACACTGATGGTAATTTATATAATGCTGCGTAGTGTACAACAAGACGTGGTTCTTGCTGTGAGTAGTCAAAACAACCCCACTTACAACCTTCTTCTGGTATAAATAATGATCTGATCTTTGGTCCAAGATCTTTGTTACGTGCTGGAATCTGTTGTAGGTTAGGATTCTGATAAGAGAATCTTCCTGTAACTGTACCACCACCTGCATTACGTAATTGATTTATCTCTGCATGTATTCTACCTTTGTGTTCGTAACGTAAAATAGAATCTATAAAAGTTGTGTGTGCTTTGTTAACTTCTCTTGCCTTTGCAATCATATTAACAACAGGATGTTTGTGTTCTTGTAAAAGGTTTTTTGTAAAACTAGGTGCTTGTGTTTTTTCTGTTCGTTCAAACTCTATCTTTAAATTTTCAAATACTTCTGCTATACTACTTGCGGCCCAAATCTGTGGTCTTACATTAGTTTCTTTTTCAATAGCATTTAGTATTCATTCTCTTCATTATTAAATTTTTCTTTAATGTGTGCTGCTTCTACATCTACTCTTACACCTTTAAATCTCATGTCAACCAGGCAAGGAAATAAATCTGTTTCTAGTTCCATAATAGATTGTAAGTCTTGTGATATAATTTCTTTTTTCATTTCTTGCCATAAACCAAACGTAGCTTCTGCATCACGTTCAGCATAAGTACCAACATTTAATGATGGTAGTTTGTACATTTCTGATTTAGGATCTATACCCCATTCAGCTGCTGCTTCTGCAAGTGCAGCTTCGTTCTTACCAAAACCTAAATACTTCCATGACAAACTATTAAGATCATATCTAAATCTATTTTCATCAGTCACAGCTGCGGCTATCATTGTATCAACAATCATACCATTTATTGTTAAACCCATAGCTTTGATCCAACATACATCGTACATTGCATTGTGAAATATTTTTGTAGAATCTGTTTTAAGAATATCTTGAAACCATTCTAAAACTTTTTTACGATCCATGTTGCCACCACCTTCGTGTGCAATAGGAAAGTATCCTTTGTAATGTGCTGTTGCTACAGCTATTCCTATAACTTCTCCATTACCAATAATAGATCCAGATCCTTTTTTAATTAGTCTGGGTCTTTTGTTTCTAAGTCAATTGCAATTTCATCAACCTGTCTAAGGTCTGGAAATTCTGTGGGTATTACCCATTCTGTTTGTGCACTAAATGTAGGTATTTTCATAATATTAAATAACAAAGAATTAATAAACATGTAAACAAACCCATGTAAGACGGTATATGATTATTTGGTTCCATAGTCCCTTTCAATTATCATTTCTATAAAATGTATTGCTTTTTCCAAGTCTTGTTTTTCCTTTATCGCGATGTCTTATTATGTATTTTATAGCACAACCTTCAGGATATAGCAATTCATTCTCAACTACAAACTTGCTTGGCTGAATTTTATATTTTTGATAGTGATTCCCGCCGTTCTGCTTATCCCAAACTTTCGATGTCATAACCTTTGTCCTCATATTTAGCTGTTAGTATATATAAGTTTTGTTTTGTACGTGTTACACCTACGTACCAAACTCTTTGTTCTTCGTCGTATTTATCTTCGCTTCTTTCTATTGCTTCTCTTATTTTTTTTGTGTTATCTAAAATTAACAAAACGTTTGTAGCTTCACCACCTTTTGCTGCGTGTATTGTAGATAATTTTACTCTTGCTGGTTTAGATAATTCTTCATTGAGTCTTAACATTTCTCTGATGTATAAACTTTCTTCTGGATCTGTTTTAAAAACATCAAACCAACGTTGTGTTTTAGAATAACCCCATTCAAATAAATCATACATTCTTTCTTCTTTTGGTGCTTCTTCTTCTAAAAATTCAAACAAATCTTTTATTTCAGACAAAGATAGTTTGTCTCCATTAGTCCAACGTGTGTAATCCTGTATTGATTTATACAATCTTGTCTTATAACTCTTTCTACCTTTTATTTCAAAGTAAATAGCCATATCTTTTAATATTGGTTTTAATTTTATTAATTTATCATTTGTTCTTGCAAGTATTAACCAATCACCTTCATGCAATGGTGCATCTTCAATTGAAGTTATATGATTCGCGGTCCCTGATTCCGGACGCGGTGCCCATTGTTTTTTAATTCTTCTGTCATCAGGTATTCTATTTAATATTTGATCAGCTATGTGTTGTACTGCTTGTGGTACCCTGTAAGATTGTGGCAAAATTATGTCTTTGCAGGCTCGTCTTGAAACGTTAACATCTGCACCAGCCCAGCCATAAATAGCTTGATCATCATCACCAGCTAAGATAACATGTTTAGAGTTTTTCTTAAGTATATCGTACATTTTCCACTGTATTGGCGATAAATCTTGTGCTTCATCAACAAATACTACGTCATATTTCGGACACAATTCTGACACATTAAATTTTTCAATCATATCTGTAAAATCTACCAGGCCATATGCTGCCTTATAATTGTCTACTTCGTCTTTTAAAATTTGTAATTGATGTTTGTCTATGTCTTCTGAATACATGTCTGTGTTATATTCTTCTTCAATAGATACATTTTTAATTCTTGCTGCATTTATAATATTAAAGTATTCGCTATCAGAATCTACAAACCCAGTCTTTTCTTCTCCATTAGAATAAACTGTAACTTCTATACCTAGTTTTCTACCTATGTCTTCGTAGTGTTCGTCCTGCATTACATTACTTTTTCATACCTAGTTGTGTAAAAGCTAATGAGTGTAATGTTCTAAAATATTTTAAATCTTTTTTGTAGTTTGGATATGCATCTAACATTCTATCTACTGCTTCGTCTGCAGCTTTAGTTGTAAATGCAAAGTAACCTATCTTATCAATAGGTGTACCAAGTTTAACAAATGTTTTTACATACTTAATAAGTCTAGTTGTTTTACCTGTACCTGGAGGACCCAATATTTTTCTAATCACATTATCTCCGTGTTGTGTTTTATTTTAGTATGATTAATTTCTATATCTTCAAACTCTTCTATACTTATCATTACAATTTTTTGTAGGTGTATTGTATTTACCTTTTTCTTTTGTAGGATATCTTTTTGTTCTAAAAATTGTATGTCACATTTTTGTAATTAGTTTTCATCATTACACCTGTCTTGTCTTCACCGTGTTTCCAGTTCTTAGATCTTAGTTTGTCGTAAAATTTATCAAACTTAAAGTATGCATAACCATCTTCTATTAATACTGTACCAGATTTAAATGCTGCATCGTTCATAGCTTTAGGTCCATTTATTTTTGCATGTAATACATCATGTAGTTTTTCTTTTGGTGATGTACCTACAGGAGGGTTAATTACTTTTTGTGTTTGAAATAAAGCTTCTAATACTGTTTGATCTTCTGGTGCTTTTATAATTGGTGGTGGAAACCCTGCAGCTTTTGCTATTGAGTTTCTACGTTTACGTTGATCTGTTACATGTTCAATTGTTTTACAGTGTACTGTTGCTTTACCAATACCATCTGGTTTAGTTACATCAAATTCATATTCTGGATCTGGTTCTATGTCTATCTTTCTTAAGTTTGTTAATACAGGATATTGTCCTTTTGATCCTGCTAGTATTCCATACTTCTTTTTAACACAGATACCTTTCTTACAAAAATCACTAATAGGACTTTGGTTACAGGTGTAACCTTTTTCGGATCGATTCCATGATCTTGTTTTTTGTTTTAATTTATTGTCATCCCACGCATTAGCGTGTTCTCTTGCAAAATATTTTACTGGTGCATTCTTAACTTTTTGTTCCCATGTATCTGGATACTTCATCTTAACAAACACATGATAGTTATACATAAATCTATCTTTGCCATCAAAACTTGATTGATCAGACACTTTAGATATTAAAGCAAGACAAGGTGGTCCTTCTAAAAAATCTTCATCTACACCTTCCATAGATTGTTTTTCCATTTCTTCTGTCAAAGATTTTAAATCATCTGTCGTAGTTATATTTGCATCTACAACTTTTATAAATTGTTCTAATGTAAAAAATGTACCATCAATGTTAATAGCTCTACGTTGTCCACCATAGTATGGCAGGTTTATAAACTGCCCTGGTTTTATAATCCCTGTTTCCGGATCCTTAGTTAGTTGTGTTTGTTTTGGAAATATTTCTGTGTCTGGTTTAAGATTAAATAAAGGTAATAGATTGCTTAAGAATGATACAATAATTGTTGATTGTACAAACTCATTCATAAATAAATATAAATGTAGTCCACCACTTTTAGATTCAATAGGTATAAGTGGTAGTTTGTATTGTTGAATAGTTTCTAGATAAAATTGTTTATCAAAGTTTTCATATTTTTTAGGATCTATATCTATGACTCCAAACCTAGCATCACCGCTTTCATTAGTTGGTTGTATACCAACAGATACTTTACCTTCTAAATGTTCTTGATAAATTGTGTCTGTAAATTCTTCGTAGTTCCATCTGTAATTAGGTTTTTGCTTTCCGCTTTCTGGGTCGACAATTGCGTTGGTCCAATCTGCGATTCCATACGCATGTCTATAGCCATTAAATATTTTTATATACTCTTGCATAGTTATCCTGTCTACGAGGGCCACTTAGTCTCCCTTGTGGCCCACGCTGTGCACATACCCCGAAGGGATTATATAATGCTGCTACTTTCTGCTGGTTTCTGTTCACCATGCTTTGCTTTTACTGCACCTTTAGAGATGCTTTCAGAAAAAGATTTAGCTTGTTGATAGATACTCGCGTCAGTAATAGGACCAACTTTACTTACTTCCCAACCAAACCAAGTGCCTTTATCATTAGACATTTGAGTAGTCTTTAGTTTGTAAATGTGGCTAAAAGATGCCGGCGTATATAAACCGTTTTTACCTTTTAGTTTTATGCCCGACATCATTGAATTCCATTTTCTACTAATTTTTAATTGAGTAGATTTCATAGAAATCAATGCAGTCGCTGGACTGTCTCCAGTTATGATCACAAAATGTGATGCAGTCTTTTCAATATAATTACCATTAGGTAATCTATCTTTGTAGTTTGCATCTGGTTTTGTTTTGGACATGATATCAGATGAAGAATCATAAATTGCAACTGGTGCACCTGGTCCTTCTCCTCTATCTTTCCATTCGATGTATTCAAGTTTATAAATGCAGGAATGACATCTATGCCTTTTACTCCATCATATAAATCTCCAGAAACAGAATTGAAAATCATTCCTGGTTCTGCACCTTCAACATACTTACCATCACGTTTATTAACTTCCGGTGAAAGTTGTCCTAGGATTTTAAGAAAAGGTAAGGCTAGATCTTCTTGACCTATTGCACCTAAACCTTTTGCTGCATCTTCTTCAAACATATTTGCTGGAAGACCTGCAGACTTTTTCTGTTACTTCATTCATGGTTATTTATTCCTTGTTATTTTTGTTCTGTTGCTTGTGAACAGGTTAAATAAGTCAGAAGGCATATCGAGTCCAGCCTCAACACGCTCTCTGACTAATGCTTTAAGTGTCATTGGTTCAACCTTTAATTTCTGGACAGGTTCATACCCTTGACCTTGCGCAAGGACAGCATATTGCTGTGCCTTGTTATCTTCGGAACGTCCAAAAGCAACGGTTACCTCATTTTTGATAAGGTCACCTAGTCCGTTCTCACGAAGCCATTTATATGCTTCTTCCTTTTTATCTGCAGGTATAGAAGCACCATAGACAGGTTTAACTTCTACTGAAGTCCCGTCTGCTAATTTTAATGTAGAGATATTCATTTCTTGCATCATTGTAGGTATTACCTCTGATGATACTAATTCTACTTTTCTTTTCATCTCTTTATATTCTTGTTCTTTAACTAAAAGTTCTGCTTCTAGTTCTTGTAGTTTTACTACTTGATCAGATAATTTTTGGCATCATTTGCACCATCTAAATCTTCTCTTTTTCTGCCTCAAAGTTTATATACTCATTGATTTCTCCTTTCTCGTGTAGGTTTATTTTATTGGATAATACATTCTTTCTTGTCTATCCCATTTCAACAAATTAAATTTACCGTTTGTAATATCAGAAACTATAGAACATGCAACTCCAATTATTGCAGGATCACCTGTTAATAATAAATAATCTTCTTCAGTATAATCTTTTAAAAATTTCTTAATTTAAAAATTAATGGTCCTGGAGAAAATATTATTTGTGAAAATTCTGGAAGTAAAAATTTAAACTCTCCATATTTCTTGCACTCATAATATTTATTTTAGGAGCGTTGGCTTTTGTACCTGGTAATTCTTGAATTACGTATACTATTTTTTTTCTTTCTGTCATTGACATTACATATAGGATGTTCTATATATGTCAACTAGAAAGAAGAAAAATTATGAATTATAAATTTAAGACTAAGCCTTATGCTCATCAATTAAAAGCATTAGAGTTTCATGGGATAAACCGTACTTTGCGTATTTTATGGAAATGGGTACTGGTAAATCAAAAGTATTAATAGATAACATTGCTATGTTGTATGACGCTGGTAAAATAAATGGTGTTTTAATTATTGCACCTAAAGGTGTTTATAAAAACTGGTATGATGGAGAAATACCTACACACTTACCAGACCATGTAGAACACATCTGTATTGTGGCAATCAATGATTAATAAAAACAACAAAAGAATTAGATAAACTTTTTAAACCTGGAGAAGATCTACATATTTTAATTATGAATGTAGAAGCTTTCTCTACTAAAAAAGGTGTAGAGTTTGCAGCTAAATTTTTAAGATGTCATAGAACTATGATGGCTATTGATGAGTCTACTACTATAAAAATCCAGATGCTAAACGTACTAAACATATTTGTACATTAGGTGAGTATGCAAATACAGAAGAATACTTACAGGTTCTCCTGTAACTAAATCACCATTAGATTTATATAAACAATGTGAGTTTCTTAAAAAAGAATTACTAGGACATACTTCTTATTATACATTTAGAACTAGATATGCTGTTATGAAAACAGCAAACTTTGGTGGTAAATCTGTACAAATTGTAACTGGTTATCAACACCTACCAGAATTATCAGAAAAATTAAAACCATTTTCTTATCGTGTATTAAAAGATGATTGTTTAGATCTACCTGAAAAACATTTATTAAACGTTTGGTTACACTTACACCAGATCAAAAAATTATATTTACAAATGAAAATTTAGCTCTTGCACAAATGGATGGTAAGATGATGACTACTGCTACAGTCATGACTCAGTTAATGAGACTACAACAAATTACTTGTGGTCACTTTACTGCAGATGATGGCACTATAAAAGATTTAGACTCTAATAGATTATCAGAACTTATGAATGTATTAGAAGAAGTAGAAGGTAAGTTGTTATATGGGCCCATTGGCAACGAGATGTTAATAGGATAATCCGGGAGATATCTAAAAAATATGGCGAAAATAGTTTTGTAGATTACTATGGTTTACACCTATGAGTGAGCGTCAAAAATATAAAAATTTCAAGATCCAAACTCACCGGTTAGATTTTTGTTGGTACTACACAGACAGGTGGTTATGGTATTACATTAACTGCAGCTAGTACTATGATTTATTATTCTAATGGTTATGATTTAGAAAAGACAACAATCAGAAGCTAGAATAGATCGTATTGGTCAAAACTATCCTATGACTTATATAGATATTATTGTGAAGATACTGTTGATGCTAGAATTGTAAAAGCTCTTAAGAAAAAAGTTAATATTGCTAGTCAGATTATGGGTGAAGAACTTAAAGATTGGATTTAACCAACTACTTTACCACCAGACCATTTCATATCTGGTAAACCTTCGCTGTATTTTTTACCATCAAAAGTTAAAATTTGTTTTCTGTTAGATCCTTGCTCGTTATATGATGCGTGTATCCATCCCGCAGCTCCGTCGTCAGGTTTGTAAAACTCGAGAATGCATTGATCAAAGTCAACGTTGTTAGTCAGCCAGTAAGCGACTTGAATATTTGGAACACCGTAGATTTCGAAGTCTGCCGCGCAGCCCAGCGCATGCTGACTCGTTTTTTTGCTCCCTATAGCCTCACACAGCGCTTCTGAGCGGTATCCCGAGCTAATGCTTATAGGTTTGTCGAAGTGTGCTCTAACGGTCTCTAAGACCTCGTAACAGAGGTTTCCTAAATTTTATATCTCCCCGGACCCTGGTGTATTGTCAATTCCCTTACGGGCAGCCACCATGGAACGTGTCATCTCTTCAAGAGTAAAGTGTTTCGATAATTGCATGATTTTTTTATCTAATAATTAAAGCAAATATAACATAGGCCATACCTGAGATCAACGCTCCAGTAGACACTAATAATATGCTTTCTACACGGTTAATTTGATGCTCAAGCTTATGTATTTTATCATGCGTTTGCTTCTGCATAATTCTACAAAGCTTTTCATGTTCTTCTATTTTTTTGTATTGCGTTTTTTGCCATATTATCCTCTGCCAAATAGTAAATCCAATTTCTGTTGTGTTGTCAAGTTGTTATAATTACTGCCTTGTACCTGTGCTGACACAACTTCGTTATTAATACTAGGTAAATTAAGTGTTGTAGGACCTAGTGGTGTGTCTTGCATGATAGGTTGTAATGGGTTTGCAAATACAGGAAACTCTGGAAGTTCTAAACTTAAATCTGCAAACTGACTTTCTAATTCTGCAATAACATCGACTGCTGAATCATAGGGGTTTGCAACTCCCATTTTATCTGCGTTTTCTTGAAAAGCATTGTATACTTCATTTGAAACACTGTAAGGCGTAAATACATTTTCTTCTAAAGCGTTAACTTCTCTTGACGAAATTCTATCTAGCGAACCATAAAAACTTTCTTCGGATATATTTAATAATCTAGCAGCGTCCATGTCACCTTTTAATTCTTTTTTTACATCAAACAATGCACGGTTAGCATTTATGTATGCGTCTACAATTTCTGTCGGTTCAATAGGTCCACCTTTTAATGCAACTCTAGTGAACAATGATCTTGAATCCCTTACACCTCTTTGAAAATTTGCAACTTTAAAATTCATAGCTCTGTCAGGATTTACATTGACTGCTCTAAAACCAAACAATCCACCAAACTCATCACCAAATTCAAAGTCTTGACCATACTCATCAAACTTACCTTTAGTAATTACATCAACAGATTCTATAGATCTATCTAATCTTTTAATTGATCTAATGAAAAAGGCATTTGTGCTTTACTAAGTGTGCAAATATTTTACTATTACGATCTCCTGCTGTATCTTGATCACTATAAACTTGAAACCTTCTCTTGTTCTACCACCTCTTGCAATAATATCTAATGCAGCTTCAGTCCAAATAGATTCTGATATAAATGGTTGACCAAATTCTGACATAGCTGTAAACAAACCTTTTGCAAAGTCATCCATCATACCATCTTCATCTGTTCTACCATCTTGAACTGCATTAACGATTGATTGTAATGGTCTAATTAATGTGTCGTATGCATTAGCGTGACTAAAATCTATGTATTTAAAACTACCATCTTCTTGTTTAATAGGTAACAATGTAGAGTTTTAGACCACTGTGCTGCAAATCTTCTAATAGCTTCTCTTTCCTCGTCTGTGACGTCGTATAGGGCCTGGAATGCTGCTGTTGTAGCCATAGGTATAGCTGCAACTGTAGTCGTAAAACCAAATAATCTAGTGTAACCAATACCTTCCATAGGTTTAACTACTGTGCCATCAGCTAAAGTTATAGTTTCATTAATTTCTCTTAATGCACGTCTTACAATATTTGTACCTGTTCTAGCAATCTCTGCTGGGAAAGATACAAAGTTACCAATAGGTAATTTTCTTAAACCTTTTACAAAGTCAGATACATAATCGTAGTTAGGTATATTGTTTCTTACAATGTCAGCTGCTTCTTCTTTTAAAAATTTTTCATCAAGTCTTACATCAACACCATTACGTTTAAAAAATTGTCCTCTTGTTACACCAATCTTTTCATATGCTTTTTCTAATCTAGATTTTTCTACAGCCCAAGAATATATTTTCCAAAAGTCATCTTCAGCTGTGTATAAATCTTGTGATACAGATTTTAATTTTGATAATGGTTTTAATAATAATCTCATACCTTTGTCAGACGTCATAGTCTCACCAAAGTTTACATCTTGTAATAGTCTAGATAGATCTCCAAGTCTTACGTTAGAGTTTACAACACCAAGCTCTAGTAGTTCTTGATACAAATCATTCTGTTGTCTTGTACCTTTTAGTGGTGTTTGTAATGCTTGGTATGCTTGTTTAATTGCAGCAGGGTCTGCTGCTGGTAAGATACCGTTTGCTGCAGCAAAAGCTCCAGCACTTACAAAGTTACGTAAGTGTGTAACTGGTGATAAAATTGTTTTAGCTATTTGTGATGTAGCTTTAGGATACAATACTAAACTTTCATATAGTCTACCAAGTATACCTGGACTTTGTGTAGTCAAAGATGTTTTCTCTAAAGCTTCTGCCACACCTTTTCTAGCAAACATAGGTTTTGCAACATCACCAAAAGGATTACTTGCACCTGATGCAATGTTTACGTTTAAAGTTTGTGCAGGGTCAATGACTGTATTCTTTGAAAGTCATCACCAAAAAAGCTCTTGCTTCTGCTTCTGATCTAGCAAACATAGGTTGTGATACAGAATTTTTATCTGTTGCATTTCTCCATACCTCACTTACCTCATCATTCTTTTTAATTAAATCATCATAGAATAAATTACGACGTGTAATTAAAGATAGTTTAGCCATACCACCTATCATTGTTTGCATAGGATTTTTTTGTTTACCAAACAAATCATTAAATACTTTTTGATCTGCTTCCGATGCTACATCTCTAATAGATATTCTAGCAACACCACCACGTTTGACTGCATCATCTAACGCTGTTCTGTTTACAAAAAGTCAGGTATATTAAATAATGCATCAGAAGGTTTGTCCATTCTTAAACCTTTAGGTAAGCCAGAAGTTTTTAATACATTGTTTACAATTTGCTCTGCTTCTAAATCTGTAAGTCTTTACCCGCTTCTCTTGCACTAGCTTTAAATAAATCTTTAGCGTTATCAATTGCTTGTGCTGCAGGTTTGTATCTCATCCATGGTAAAATACTTTTGTCTTGAAAATGTCATACGTAGAACCTAAATAGTTTTTAAATTTACCACCAAACAATTGTTTAAATGTTTGTATATCTGCAGCATCTAATGATCCACCAAGTTTAGAAAACAACTCTGACCATTTACTTCTCATTATAGATAGACCACCTATAATAGATTTTTCTAACTCAGCAGCTTTTTCTGGGTTAGGTGCAAACTGTTTAATTTTATCTCTAACTTTTTGTATAGCTGCGTCATCCATTTTACCAAATGCTGCAACACCATCATCACCTAGTTTTGCTTCACCAGATAATAACGCATCATTTACTTCACCTAAAAATGCAGATCTTTCTTTTGCATTTTGTTTATTAAATACAGTACGCATAGGTGGAAATAGTTTGTCTACATCTACATCTAAATCTCTAGATAAATTTCTTGCAACGTTTGCATCAGCTGCTTGTGCTCCAATAGATTGTCTTTCTATATCAAAAATTCTTGTGTCTTACCACTACGTGCTCTAAATTTTGAGGCAACAGTATCAATCCATCTATCTAACTCTGAGTTAGCTGTGTCTAATCCCTTGTTCCTGTTTGTTATTTTTTTAATAACTTTACCTGTACCACTAAGGATACCTGTAAATAATGCACCTTCTGTACCAAATTTAATTCTGTTTAATATTTCTCTTGTTGCATCTGGATCTGTTTGACTTCTATCTATTGCTGTGGGTCCACCTAATAAGTCACCAAACGTACCAATAGCTTCTGCATCACCAACAAACACACCTTCTGCTGCACCACCACCTAACGCACCAGCTATAAATTGTCTGCCTTTACCTTTTGCTGTAAGTTCTAATGCTTCATCAGCTGCACCAACTAAACTTTTGTTTTCTAGTTTTACATACTTATTATTTCTACCTGCAAGCATAGAAGCTTTTGCTAAACCACTAGCAGATTTAAATGCGATACCACCAGGGATACCAATATTAACTAATGCTTCTGTAATTTTACCAGCAGCTGTTGCTTCTGCTTTCTCATCAAATTCTGTAAGATCATCAAACCATGCTTCAACTCTAGCAGCTTTACCACTGTTAACCCCTAAGTCCATAAGACTTGCACCTAATGAAAAGAAACCTTTTGGTATAGCTATAAGACCTGACGCTACACCTGATAGCATAGACTCTATTGTACCGACTTTGTTTTCTGGTTGGTAATTGCCTGTATCAAATATAGAAGCCATTACTTTTAATTTACATCTACAACTATTTTATCTTTAATTGTTACTATCTTATCCCCTACAGTGTAGTTGCCATCTGGAATATTTTTTTGTGATGAATCAAGTTGACCTTGAGTCCAAGTAGAAATAATAGAAACTTCATCAGCATCTTTTGTAGCAGGATCTTTTTTTAAATTAGATAATATTTCTTTAAAATCTGATTTCGTTATTAAAGGTCCTCTAAAAATTTGATCGTTATTTTGTGAATATGCTCCTGCCGCTAACTCTATTCCGCTTTGCCCTTTATTATCTTTTGCATAACCAGCTTTTAAAGTATCAAAACTTGGGTTTAATTCTCTTTGAAGTTTTTTACCTTGCATAACTCTTAGTGCATTAAGTTGTGCATTAGATGGATCAGACGCTTTAATATCTTTTTCAATCTCACCTTTTAATATTAATGTATCAATAGCATCTTTAGTTGCTTTAGGTTTGTCAAACTGTTTGCTAGTTGCTTGAATAATTTGATTAATTAATTTACCAGATTTAATATCACCTTTAAAATCTCCAGATTCATTAATAGCTTGGCTGGCTGCAATTAAAGAGTTGTATGCAGCATCTTTGTTCATACCTTTGATATCTACAATGTCTCTGTATTTATCAATTTGTGCTTTTCTTTTTTCTTCTGCAGTTAAAACTTTAGGCTCATTACTTTTAATTTCTTCTGTAATTGTAGTTGTGTCTGCACCTGTTTCAACTTTTAACTCTTCTATTGTTTTTGGTGTCCCATCCGGTTTTAACATTGAGTATGTAATACCACCAATAGTTAACACGCCTGTGTATGGTTTAACTGCTTTAGCAGTTCCTATAACAGCGTCTGTTGCTGGAGTTAAAACTCTTTGTGTTGCTGCAAGAATTGATTGATTGTCAAAAGGATTTTTTCCAAAAGGTATGTTACCTCTAACGCTTCCTGTTGATACTCTAGTTCCATAAGGAACAACAGCTCCTGTAGTTTTACCAGTTCCACCAGCTGCTACAGAAGTAGGAATTTCTCTTCCTCTAAATAATTCTTTAATCTTAGTACCCATTGATGGTATAAAACCACCTTTAGTTGCAGCATTAGTTGCTACAATTCCAGAATTTGCTGGAGCAGTAGGTTTTTTAAAAAAATTTTTAACACTTCCTATAACACGTCCAGCCATGTTGTAATTTTGTCTTGGTTCTTTAATACCAGACATAACACCTTCTTTTATAGGGCCACCATATCTAAACATAGGTCTATTTAATGGTTTCATTTTTCCTCTTCATAGCTTTGCCAAATCCACGTTTAGCTATTTTACATCCTCTTACTCTACCACCATCTTTAAATAATCCAGAGAACCAAATAATTGTACTAGTTGATCTAATCCACCTGTTTAAACTTTCTTTAATGGACATAACATTTAGGGGCCGTATCTAAACATTGGTCTATTTAATGGCTTCATAATTAATTACCCAAATATTTTACCAAACAATCCAGCAAGACCTGTAGCCGTACCTAATGCTGTTTGGAATGGACTTGTTTGACCTGGTTCTGCATACTGTGATCCTGCTACACCACCAGCTAAACCAGTTAATGTATTACCATATTGTGATAGTCTTCCATAAGGCTCGTACGCTCCAGTCTGTGCTGCTTGTTGATCAGCAGATAATTGAGCTTGTGTCATACCTTGACGTATTCCTCCAAGAGAACCTAATGCAGAAACGTCTTGACCCATACCTGTTCTACCAAAATCAGATAAACCAAATTGTTGATTCATTTGATTTCCGTATGCACCAGCTAATCCTTGTTGTGCTGCAGCCATCTGTCCTTGTTGTCCAATTAAGTTTCCTTGCATACCAAATAAATTACCTTGGTTTTGAAAATTTTGTTGTGCTGCTTGTTGTGCTTGACCAAATCCTTGTTGTAACATTGTAGCTTGTAGTGCTGCTCTATCTGCTAATCTATCTGATTGATATTGACCTAACATTGCACCTTCTCTACCACCACCAAAATTACCTGAAGCTACAGCTGCATCTTTAATTTGTTGTTCCAGCTAACCTTGTTTATCATACTCTGATAAAGTTGCATCAATAACTTGTGATTGATACGGAGACATAAAAGGTTGGTAAGCTTGTGGTCCTGTCATAGCTGCTGCACCTTGTGCAATGTTTCCTGCTGCAGTTTGATAAGCACCTAGTCCACCAATCTGCTGCTGATTGTCCCAGAGCCCCGGCCCCTGCTGTCTGTGCAGTTTGTGCTGCTTGTAAAAATGGTTGATAAGAACCTACACCTTGTTGTGCAAGGTTAATTGCTTGTGTTTGTAAAGGATCTTCACCAGCAACAAATTGTCTACCAGTAAATTTACTTGTATCTATTGGTGCGGAATATGTGGCTTTCGCCTGTTTAGCGTAATCTTTTACTGCTGGTTCTAAAAATCTGCTATTGCCATTATATTATCCTCGATTGTAACATTTGTTGTTGATCATACATTGCTTGTGCGCCTTCTAAACCTTGTGACTCTTCAGAAATCTCACCGCCCTGCTCTAAATTACTCATTAAATTTTCCATAACTTCAGCGCCTTTATCTATATCGCCGCCTCCTGCATTTCTAACAGCATCTGCTGTAAATACAAACTCATTTTTAGATAGTCTAGCAGGTACATCGTCAGCTCTTTCTTTGCCACCCATTGCTACAAAACCACCTTCGTTTCTATAATCTTTTTCCATGCCACCCATGTCAATCATTTCTGATGCTTCAGCTTCCATGATGCCACCTTCTTGTGCACCAACTCTAACTTCTTCACCACCACTAGGGTAATCAAATTTGTTAGTTCCTGCTGGTGTTCCGTATCCTGGTACCTTAGTCATTAACCCACCATCAGCTGCCATAGCGACTGCTTCTGGTTGTTCCATACCTGCACCTTCTGGTTGTTGTGATGCTTGCATTACTGCTTGTACAAATTGTTCAAAAGATAAATACCACCTTTGTTTTTGTATTTAACATATTCCATCATAAGCATTTGTTCGGCTTGTGCTTGACCTGCACCACCACCCATGTTTAAAAATGTTTTAGGTTGTCTTCTAGACATACCTGCACCTGATCTAATAAATTCTTCTTCATCGTCTTCAACTAACATACCATTAGCATAACCTGCACGACCACCATCAGCTGCATAAAAATTTTGCATTACATATTTTTTCTGTGGCATAAAATCTAAACCAGCACCTGCATCACCTGCACCGCTGTAATAATTTCTTGCACGTTGGACTTGGTATCTTGGGTCCATAACTTCTGTTACTTCTTCTTCTTCATCACCACCCATTAAAAATGGAGCTGCAAGAGCTGTAGCACCTAGGCCACCTAATAACACTTTACCTGTACAAAACCACCTTACCACATCTACTCTAAATAATTTCCAAGTGCACCCATTTTACCTTTACCCTTCATAAAATTTGAACCAGCACCTTTTAAAAATCTACCAATTCCACTACTTCCAAAACCGCCGGCAGTAAAACCACCACCTAATCCATAACCACCTAATAAAGCAGCTTTACCTAAAGGACTTTTAACAACTTTCTTTACAGCACGACCAGCTTTCTTTACAAGTTTACCTAAGAAATAACCTTGTCTAGGGTCCTGTAAGGAACCTATTCCTGATTGTATTTGTTGGGGTTCTTGCATTCTAGATATTGCCATAAATTTACCTTAATTCTTATGTTTACTTTGTTTTACCTATTAAATCAAGAGGTGGCATGATAACTGTTACATCTCTTTGCACATCTTCTTCAGGTATATTAGCCACTTTTAAAGCTTCTTCAGTCTCATAGACCTCACCTGTTTTTTTGTTTTTAATAGTTGTTATTATCTTATCTGGTTTTAGTTCTATCATTAGTCTATTTTCTCCTTTTTAATGTTTAAAAAACTAACTCCATAATCAAATGAGTCTGTAGTGCTAGACTGTATAGTAAAAGCAGATCCGCCTTCTACTATTAAAGGTTGGGTTAGTAATTCTTTAGTTGATTAGCTGTTAATGCTACTGATTTAATAGCTGTAATACTATTGTTAAGAACCGTTACACTTGGTGTACCAGCAGATGTAACTAGTATTGATTTAATAATTATAGTTTCATTAACTTCTGGTTTACCTGTTGCAAAAACAGTTAATGCATTTCCTGTAGTGTCATTATCTTTACCTACAAATTTATATTGGTTTACTACTGCCATTATTCTAAAAAGAAACTTTTAGCTTCTATCTCCTGTTTTACTTCTTGTTGAAACGTTGTGTTTAATTTTTTTATTACTGAATCAAGATCCCTGACCAATGATTGTAAGTTAGTTTGATTGTATTCTGGTTCAGCTCTAGTTAATGATTGTACAATTTTTGCCATTATAAAATACTTGCTAGTCCTCCGTTTTTAAATTTACTCTACCACCATAAAAGTATCCGGCTCTACCACC
>UEXL01001271.1_pt1 | contig 21131 bp, 25 predicted proteins | sample 1796671 | NCBI WGS metagenome assembly UEXL01 (sample SAMEA4772471, study PRJEB27181) | metagenome | reverse complement strand
CGCTCTCAGCTTGTAGGCATAAACATACAGACCACTAGGGTTGCGGACATCAAGCCCTTGTATAGCGCTCTGACATCGGACCAAATAGAAAACATACGCGTTGCTCAGGTTGAGAACGTAATGCTTATCGTTGGTGACTTTGCGCCAATGCGACTAGTAAACCTTGGGGCGGATAACGATTGGTTTTTGGACCTTATCCCATTTACTAACGTGCCTCAGTACGACTTTGACGATGCACTAAGCCCAACGCCTACCAATGAAATACAGGTTATGTCCCTGGACCATTCGGGCGGCGGTCAATGGATGCGCGGAGACCGATTTGAGATAGACATTGAGGGGGTTCTTCTAAGTCTATTAGCTTTGCTGGTGATTCTACTGCCGATGAGCAAGCATCAACCGTGTTCAACATCCAGAAGAACCTGCAAGAGATGCCGGTATTTGGCGAGACGGGCGTAGCCGTAGCAAGAACAGGAATACGAGAGTACACGATCACCATATCGGGCGAGTCAACCAAAGACTTTGAGCTGTTCTCTGGCTATGTAACCGAAGGATCAGCCGACCACGAGATAACCTTTACAAAGACGCAATCTGGCTGACCCCGAAAGGAGGATGTCTGGTCGTCCACCCGTGGATATCCAAACAGCATTTGTTTCTATGAGGGCCGATTAGTCATAGGCGGCACTGAGTCAAAGACCCAATCAATATTCATGTCCAAGACGGGATCATTCTTTGACTTTGACATTGATGACGGTGATGACGATGAGGCGATCTTTGCAACCATCTCTTCACGCAAGCTGAATGACATTGTTGACGTGTACCCCGGTCGTAACTTACAGATCTTTACGTCGGGTGCAGAGTTTGCAGTTACTAGTAAGCCGACAACACCTAGCTCTATTACGATTCAGCCTCAGACTTCTCACGGTGCGAACAAGGTTGAGGTGCAAGACGTAGACGGATCGACCATATTTGTTGACCGACACGGCAAGTCCCTCCTGAGCTTCCTGTATTCGTTTAACGAGGACGCTTACACGTCAGACGATAGATCGGTACTGGCCTCTCACTTGATCAATCAGCCGGTCGATATGGCCCTTCTAGCGGGTACTGCGAGTGATGATGCTAACTGGCTGTTTATCGTCAATACAGATGGCACAGCGACAATTCTTAACACGCTAAGAAGTCAGGACATTAACGGCTTCACTAGCTGGAAGACAGACGGCGACGTCAAGAGCGTTTGCGTTGTAGATGATCAGCTCTTTATGACTGTCGAGCGGACTGTAAACAGCGTTGCAAAACTGTTCATTGAGCGCTGGGACTTTACTTACTTGATGGATTGCTCGATTAAGAGCGTGCAAATAGCTGGTGTTATCGACGGACTGGACCATTTGACCGGTGAGTCGGTCAAGGTGTTAACGCGTGACGGCCAAAGCGATGCAAACGAAGGCTATGTGCTGTCGTCTTACACGGTGGCTAGTGGCGAAATCACTCTCGATCCTAGTGAGGTGTACAGCGCTACGACGTATGAGGTTGGCTTACCCTTTATTCCTACTATTAAGCCGATGCCACTGAACACAAACATCGGATCAGGCCAGAACCAGATGCGCTTGAAGAAGATCGTACGGATTAACGTACGTGTCTACGAGTCCTCTGGCATAAACATTGACGGGATTGCTGTACCTGTCCGCGAGTTTGGGGAGGCAGGCCCAACGTCACCTCTTACCGGCGGGTCGATCATTCCGAAAACTGGCATAATAGAAGACTTTTACGATATTAACGGCTGGGGCCGTGAGGTCATACCGACAATCACTTGTCCTGACCCTACGCCCATGCACATACAGATGATTGAATACGAAGTTGAGGGTAACTAGATGGACCCGTTTACTATATTAGCGATTATGACCGCTCTGTCCGCAGGCACCTCAGTGTATGCACAAACAGAAGCCGGGAAAGCGCAATCTAGGTCGCTAAAAGAACAAGCCAAGCAAGAAGAGCTTGCCGCTGAAAGCCAAGAGCTACAACGTCGGCAAGAGCTTAACAAAGCATTAGCGGCTAACGCCGCGGCACTTTCGACTGCGGGAATCTCTGGAGAAGGAACACCAGCAAGTCTGGCTTTAGCAAGCGCAAAGCAAGTCGGATTAAGTGAAGCCACTTTTGATGTGTCTGAAAAACTAAGGCAAGCGGCACTAAAGCGTCAAGCTAAATCGGCAAGACAGCAAGGTCAATTAGGTGCGGCAAGCACACTGCTACAAACAGGCGTTCAAATTGGGTCACTGGCACAAAGTCAGGGCAAAAAAGGCGGCGGAGAAGGCGGTTAAGAATGGCTCAGAAGCGCATTGATTATTACGGACAGTTTACGCCAACAGGTGTAGACACCTCTCAGGCTAAACGCTTGCAGGCTCTCTCTGGCTTGGCTGAACAGGTCGGTGGTCTTGCTTATCAGGTCGGTGCTGGCATTCAAGAGCGCAAAGGTTTACAGGCTGGTCTTGCGGCTGGGCAAGAGGCCGCTGACAAAGGCGAGATGATCGAGACGCAGAAAGGTTTCTTGTCACAGATCTCCATATTTGATCAGGCATACAACAACGCACTGTCAAAGGCTTATGTTGCTGGCGTTGATAACGATGCGCGAGAGAATGTCAATCGCCTACTTACTGACAACCCCGATGACATTGATGCGTTTGATGAGGCGGTCAACGCTTATCGAAATGGCGTAACACAGAACCTAGCCGATGAGTTCAAGCCACTGATTGGCCAGTCAATGGATCAAATGATTTCTAGCGCCCGATCACAAGTACACCAAGCGCAGACGGCTAAAAACTTAAAGAACGCAGATGACACGCTTATACGGTCTGGTCAAACAGCAACCGAGGCCGCACTGAAAGCGTCTCGTATCGGTGATGATGAGTCGGCAATGATTGGTCGAATGAATGCCTTTTCTACCTTTGATGCGCGTGTTGAAGCTGGAACGATGACTCCGGCGGCGGCTGAAACAGCAAAGCAGAACCTTATAGTAGCCACTGAAGGCGAGAAGGCTAGAGGCGGACTGCAAGCCCTTATTAAGAATCGTGGCGCGTATGCGGCAGTTGAGTTTATCAATGCGGTAGCTGAGACGCCTGTTAGCAACTTCACGCTAGACCAGCAAGAAGAATTAGCGAATGTTTTACGTGCTGACTTGAATGAGTACATATCACTGACCAACATCCAAGAGAAGCAAGCTGAGGACGCACTGAAGGCCCGTCAAGGCGAGAACTTCACTAGCCTGTACGTTGGCCTTATCAACGGCGAAACAGACACAGGCGACATTACACGCACTGCTATGGCTGGCAATCTCACACAGTCACAACTGACTACACTGACCAATGTGATGAATACTCGCGGTCAAGGTATTGATGACTTTGAGCTGATCTATGACGTTCAGACGCAGATGTATCAGAACCCAGAAGCGGCGCGTAACTTGATTATCGCCAACACTGGCACTCGGTTGACCGCATCTAAGGCGCAATCACTGCTAACTACGCTTGATGGCGAGCCTATCCTTAACACTCCAAAGGCTACACGCTATCGCAAATATGTCAGCACGAACGTGGGTATTGTTGACCCGGTCACTGGTAAGTTTACTGGCGCAGGCACAAAGGAACGTGCCGCTGACTTGATGTTGGCGTTTGATGAGAAGGTGCTAGCTGGCGAAGATCCTTCCGCTGTCGCAGAGGAGTTGCTAGATATCAACGACATTCCAGTAGACTTCAAGAGCGAGGCGGATATAAAAGAAAAGCTTAAAGATCTTGAAGAAACAGTGCTTACGATGAATGCATCTGAATACAATGAGAAAGAACAAGAGTTACAGCAGTATTTAGTCCGCATAAGAAACTTTCAGAACATGATGGCTGATATTAAGAGAGGGCAATAATGTCTCGAGCAAAACTAATTGAACTCTCTCGACGTGCATTAGATGGCGATGAAGCGGCTGTTGCTTCACTACGCACTGAAGACGTAGATGTACCAGATGAGGCTTTACTGAAGCGCGCACAGAACCGCATCAACAAGATTGAGCGAGATGCTTTCCGTGTTCCTTTTGAGAAGCCCAAGGCTGGTTTCAAGGCTTATCACGGTACGCCCTACAGGTTTGATGAATTTGATGTTGAGCGCATTGGCCGAGGTGAAGGCGCTCAGATGTATGGCTATGGCTTATATTTTGCCGATGAAGCTGATACAGCTAGAGGATATAGAAGAAATATTAACGCAGATAAGCTCGATGCGATGAATAACCGCATGAGTGAAATCGCCAAAGAACTACCTAAATACAACATTACCGGTCAATATAGACAATATAACGATCCCAAGGGTTATGAGCTTGCCGCTGAATATGATCGGCTTATGGAGGACAGATCTGCCCTCAGAGAATTTAATATCACTATTGGCAATCGAGATATCAATGATGTTTATAGCGGTCTAACTGGCGCTAGAGCTACTGATCTTGACTATCAAAAGGCTGAGATCATCGAACAGATAATGATTGATGGTGACACGTTGGGAGTTGTACAGCGTCAAGAGGAATACGACGCATATCCCGAAGGCGTATATAAGTGGTTTAAGGAAACGATAGAGCCAAACTTTGATGCTCCCGGTGCTCTTTATGAGGTGGGTATAAGAGCCGATAAATCAGAGCTATTAGATTGGAATAAGCCTGTATCTGAGCAACCCCCTGCTATCCGCGATGCGCTACTCGCAAAGGGCATAAAGGAAACAGCAGACGGGCGTACTGTTTATTATGGACTAGCGGCAGATGCCAAAGGTCGAGACGCACAAAAGAAAGCTACCGAGGCCGCTGAAAAGCTAGGTATTAAAGGCATTCGATACGAAGATCCCCATGCTCGTGCTGGCTCAAAAAATTACGTCATCTTTGACCCGCGAACAATAGATATTGCTACGCGCTACGGCATAGCCCTTCCAATGGCTGGCCTCATGCTGGCTAACCAAGACGCACAAGCCGCTGAGTCTATGGCTTGACGACTGAGCCGCGTCCGCCAATGCGTATGCCTACGTTTGAAAACGACGCCACCGGCAAGGTGCTTGATGCGCGACAAGGCGCAGACCTGTCGCCATACGACCGGGCCATGATGAAGGCTCAGGTTGATCAAGAGCCGATGACACCCTTCGAGGCTATACCTGCAAGGGCTGAACGCTTTGCTCGCGAAGTAACTATACCTGCGATTAGTGATATTGCTGGTGGACTGATCGAAGCGCCACGTCAGGCTGTTGCTGGTTTCTTGGATGCGACTGCTGAAGCGGCTCGTATGATGGAGTCTATTATCCCGCTAGGCACTATCAGCGGTGCAGAACCCGAATACCTAGAGATTGAAGCTGATCCTCGCACTGTAACAGGCGCAGGTGTACGTGCTATCAGTCAATTCTTAACTGGTTTCATTCCAGCATTGCGCGGCGTCAAGGCTCTTGGTGTCACAGGTGTTGCGGCTCCAGCAACGGCAGGTGCTATTGCTGACGCTACAGTGTTCGATCCGCAAGAAGAGCGACTATCTAACCTCATCCAAGACGTACCCTCTTTACAGAACCCAGTCACCGAATACCTTGCGGCTGGCTCAGAAGATACTGACGCCGAGGGGCGCTTTAAAAACGCAGTAGAAGGTCTTGCGCTTGGCGGATTCGCAGATAGCTTGATACAAGGTGTTCGCCTTGTGAAGAGCCGCAGGGCGCTTGTAGAGGCGGCTGAGGCAGAAGGCAAGCCAGTCGAGCAGATGATCGAAGAGGCTATGGCTACCATGAAGGGTGGAATGCCAACCCCTCGTGAGATGCCGCCCGGTCAAGAGTACATTCCGTTTGATGAAGCGGCTGAAGCTGTACAGCCTACGATTCGCGTCCCTGAGTTTAAGATGGGGGCTACAGATGCGGAGCCAGAAGCGGCTCGCAATATCAATCTGGCTAACCTCAATACCACTGAGGATGTATCAACCCTCATTGATGAAGTGGCTAGAGCAGACGCACCAAACATTAACGATGCACGTCGTCAAAAGATTACCAATCAAGACCTTCCAAAGTTAGCCGATGACCTTGGCATGACTGTTGAAGACTTGTTAGCGCGTCGGCAGGGTTCAGCATTCAACGCCGAACAGATACTAGCGGCTCGCAAAATCCTCGTAGCGTCCGGTGAGAACCTAGTCAAGTTGGCTGGTGCGGCCAAAACGGAAGCGAGATGGACCTTGCACTATTCCGCAGGGCTATGGGTCAACACCGAGCCATTCAAGCGCAAGTGTCAGGTATGACGGCTGAGGCTGGTCGTGCATTGCAGTCATTTAGAGTTGTAGCGGCAAGCTCACGAGAGCAAGAGCGCATGATTAAAGAGGCGCTTCAGACTACAGGCGGCGAAGCTGTATCGCGTGACATGGCGGCGATGCTGTCAGAGCTAGATGATCCTGCTCAGATTGGTCGCTTTGTTAAGGATGCGAACCGAGCTACTACCAAAGACCAGCTTTACGAGGTATGGATTAACGGATTGCTGTCGTCACCTACGACTCACATGGTGAACATACTATCTAACGTAATGGTCGTCGGCCTTACTGTTGGCGAGCGAAAAATTGCAAGCATGATTGGTGGAAACATACCGCCCGGCGAAACGTCTGCACAACTTAAAGGTGTGGTCGATGGTGCGCGTGATGGCTTCCGATTGGCATGGAATGTGCTGAAGACCGGCGAGCCTACCGATCCATTGCAGAAGGTAGAGGCTGAGAAGTTCCGAGCCGTAACCTCTGAGAACCTTAACATTGCTGGCCCTGCTGGTCGCTTTGCTGATTATATGGGTGAAGCGATACGTGTCCCCGGTCGTCTACTAACAGCGGGAGATGAGTTCTTTAAGTCTATCGGCTACCGTATGGAGTTGTACTCGCAAGCCTACCGTCAAACATTTAACGAAGGCTTACGCGATGAGGCGGCGGCAAAGCGTGTTATTGAGATTATCGAGAACCCGCCCGAGAACATTAAGCAAGCGGCAGTCGATGCGTCACGTTATCAGACCTTTACTAACCAGCTAGGCAAGACTGGCAAGGCTGTTGAGCAGGTTCGTAATAACATTCCATACGCTCGCGTAGTTATGCCGTTTGTACGAACGCCTGTAAACATCATGTCCTATACCTTTGAGCGCACACCGCTGGCTCCCCCTCTCTGGCGCATTCCGCGAAGAGATTGCGGCAGGTGGCGCACGTCGCGACTTAGCATTAGGTAAGTTGATTTCTGGCTCGATGCTAATGGCTGTGTCTGCTGATCTCGTATTGAGTGGATCGGTAACAGGTGCGGGGCCAACCAATCCCAAGATGCGAAACATCATGCGAGCTACTGGCTGGCAACCATACTCACTTAAAATTGGTGACAAGTATTACGCATACAACCGTCTTGATCCTGTAGGTGCATTGCTTGGATTATCGGCAGATGTCTCAGAGATTATTGGTCAAACAGATGAGGCTGAGGCGTCACAACTTGCTACTGCGGCGGCGCTGTCGGTTGCGCAGAACATGGCAAGCAAGACGTATATGTCTGGTGTGACTGACTTCTTCGATGCTTTCTTTGGCGCAAGCACAGACCCCGAGGCTAAGAACTACAAGCTGGACCGCTATCTACAGCGCATGGCTAGCTCTGTTGTTCCTTCATTTGTTGCAAACATTGAGCGCAATTTAAGCCCAGAGATGAGTGCTACATACGGCTATATTGATCGTATTAAGTCACGCTTACCGGGATACTCAGATGACCTTCCCCCGCGTAGGGAATATATTTGGCGAGCCCATTGTATTAGAGGGCGGTATTGGCCCTGATATCATGTCGCCCATCTACGCATCTACAGCAAAGGACGATCCTGTTGCCGATGAGATGGTACGCCAGCAGTATCCGTGGGAATGCCTCGCAGGCAGATCCAAGGCATTGAGTTAGACGCCCAGCAATATGATCGCTATGTGCTTTTGTATAGCGGCATCGAGGCTCAGATGTCTTTGAAAGAACAGCTTAGATCCATGTTTGATACACGTAGTTACAAAAATGCTACCGATGGGCCTGAAGGTGGTAAGGCTTTAATGGTAAAATCAGTATTCACAGCATATAGAGACATGGCACAAGCACAGATGTTGGCAGAGGATGAGACGCTAACGAACCAAATCACGCTCGCACAAGAGCAAAGAGTAGAGAAACTACTGGGACGCTGATATGACCGTAGCAGACAACACAAGCCGTAACCAATATACCGCGACTTCTGGTCAGACAGTATTCGCTTACACCTTTGAGATCGTAGACAAGGACCATGTCGTTGTCTTGAAGAACGGCGTAGCCCTTTCAGAGGGCACAGATTACTCTGTGTCGAACGTAGGCAATGACAATGGGGTAACGTAACCCTAACGTCAGGCGCTACTGCTGGCGATATTATGACCCTTTACAGGGACATGCCTTACTCGCGCACAGAACTACACAAACTCTGGTGACTTCCTAGCCTCTGAAGTAAACAGTGATTTTGATGAGCTATGGTTAGCAGGCGAGCAGACTGACCGTGCATTCTCTCAGTCTATCCGCAAGCCTATTACCGACTCTGACTCTATCTCTATGGAGCTACCCGAGGCGGCGACTCGTGCGAACAAGTTTGTAAAGTTCGATGCTACCGGTGCGGTTGATGTTGCTGGCGCTACTGTCACATTATCCGCTGAAGACGTAAGCATTGATGACGCTGGCAACTACTACTCGTCTGGGAACGTAGAGGGCGCACTGCAAGAGGTAGGCGCAGACTTAACAGCCAATACTGCAAAGCTAAATACTATTGAGACTGGCGCTGACGTAACTGATACAGCCAATGTTACCGCGGCTGGCGCTGTAATGGACAGCGAGCTAACCAATGAAGCCGCTGTAAAAGCGCTTAACCAAGGTGTCGCTACTACTGATAGCCCCACATTTACCGGTGCAACTTTAGGCGCTGTAACGTACACAAGCACAGACGGTACAGACGGACAGGTATTGATGACCAATGGCGCTGGCGTTGCCGCGTTCGAGGATATGCCTAGCTCTACGTATCTTGACGTTACTGACTTTGGCGCTACGGGTGACGGTACAACCGATGACACCACGTCTATCCAGAATGCTATTAACCACGCGTCCAACAATGAGATCCAAACGATCTTCTTCCCGGCTGGTCACTACAAGTACACCACGCTCCGCTTGTACCACGACGCAACAGACAACCCCAACTTTCAAGGAGAGTCTGCGTCATATACTGGGGATGGCTCAGAAACAGTATTTGCTTATGGCTGGCCTATTGGAAAAGCCTCTGATCTAAGAGTAAAGGTAGACGGCAACATACAAACACTTGATACCGATTACACAGTATCAGGGGTTGGCAACAACTCTGGCGGAAACATCACATTTATATCTGGAGCGCCAGCTAACGGACTTTCGGTAAGCATTGCAGAAGCTAACCGTGACGGACGTTTCGTATTCTTGGGTACTGGCAAGCTAGGGCTTTCTGATTTGAATTTCCTAAAGACAGAGCCTAGTCGTGTTTATGGATCGCGTTTAGAGTCTACTGCTGGCGGTAGCGGACTTATCGTTGAGCCTACTGGCACGTTCTCAGGAACAGATGCTAGAAACTTCCGCGCCGAGAACATGACTTTCATAGCCGACAATACTGGCTATATCATAACGTCTGAGTCTTGCCCCGGAATATCTTTCAGCAACTGTAGCTTTAAGCAGTTAAACACTGAAGGAAGTGGTTTAAAGGTTAGGAATTCTTGGTTCTTTACTATGAACCAGTGTTTTGTATACGGCCCTAGCAACACAGAAGGAGCCGCAAACGATCCGGTAAACAACACGGGCGACGGCATAACTGGCGCCTCAGGACGTTTCGGAGGTGAATGGAATATCACCGACTCACTTATTGACTCCTTTAGTAACGGCGTCCGTTGGACCGCGGGAGAATTTGTAAACGTCTCATTAAGAAATACCGCAGTACAAAACTGCAATAACTACGGCTTATATGCTGAGGGAGGCATATTACAGCAGTTGTTATTTGATAACGTGTATCAGGAAAACATAGGTGTTAGAGGTCGATCCTTTATTAAGGGATCTGGCACTAGTACACCCGGCGACGAGAAAGCACGGATACGAAACTTACGCATGACCAGTTCGTTCATGTACGGACCCTATATGACTGGGCCGCTGGTTGATCTTGATAATGTTGACTCGATCAACTGCGAGCATTTATATGTTTTCCGTCCTAGACAGACTTTCTTAAATGTTACAGATACCAAGAACAATCAAATTTTGTCAGGTAAATTAGAAAACTGCACGTTCACTACAGAAGAAGACGTAGCAAAGTACTATACAAATGTAGATGGAAGCACCAGAATATTCACTGGCCCGTACGCTCAAGTGGCAAGTGACCTTGTTGTTTATGTGGACGACGGCACAGGTTCAAACTATACGCTAACGACTGACTATACAGTTTCAGATTTAGACAATATTGATGGCGCAACTTCAACTGTTACGTTTAACACTGCACCTGTAAGCGGACGAAGCATAAAGATTATTCGGCCTATTGATTTATTAACAGGCATTATGCCTAGTGTTAATAACTGTATTTATCCAACAGTCGATAAGGGCTTCTACTTTACAGCAGACCCCGATGGCTCTACTTCACGACGCCAGTTTATCCGTCTTTACGATGAAACAACCAACTTACTCCCTTCTTATGTTGACGTTAAAGCAACAACTGGAATAGCTAAGTTTGGCTTTGGCGATACTGTGGTTGAGACCATTACGTCAAGTCCGTACAACATTGGCGGAACTGCCGGGAGAACCTACTATGACTTGACTCATTCGATTTCTACTGGTCTTGCTGTATTTTTGCCAGACAACACCCCGGAAGGTGACGCACAAGAAATTAATGATGGTCGTTTAATAATCGTCAAGAACAATGAAGCAACTAGCTCTGGCTATCCTTATATAAATGTTTACAACAACAGCGCTCAATCAATTGCTATTGCCCAATTATCTCCGGGGCAAGCTGGCTTGTTTATCATGGACAAGCAAGACGGCAACAAGTTTAGGTACACCGGTCGAACATTTACCAACGATTTGGAAATGGCTGACAACCACAAGATATCGTTTGGTCGGTCAGACGATCTTGAAATTTATCACCACTCTCAAAGCGAAACATTTGAAGACAATGCGGCTGGTGTAACCAACTTTACATATACATTTGATAGTCCTGCTGTATCTGACCACATAAAAGTTGAAAGAAAGCCGGAAGGAGGTAGTTACAGTAACGTAATTACCTTTACTGTAGATCTTTCAACTAAAACTGTGGTGCTAGCAACTGCAACAACTCTCAATGAAGATATTAGAATATCAGCTTCAGAAAGCAGGATTGATTCGCTTGACGGTGTAGTTATTGACGGTCTTGTTTACCCAACAGCAGACGGTACTTCTGGACAGTCAATAATCACAGACGGTTCAGGAAACCTTACGTTTGGCACTGCGGCTGGTACGGGTATTACCGCTGTAGTACAGGACACGACTCCACAGCTTGGTGGTGATCTTGAGTCCAACGGCCATGACATCCTGTTTGCTGACAACGACAAGGCTATCTTCGGTGCTGGCTCTGACCTACAGATTTATCATGATGGCACTAATAGCTATATTGTTAATACGACTAATGACTTAATCATTGGAGAAGACACAAGAGTAAGAATTAAAACTCCGTCTTTATTAGTAAACAATGCGGCTGACAATGAAAACCTTTTGACAGCTACTGAAAACGGCGCCGTAACGCTTTTTTTACAACAACGCGTCTAAACTAGCCACCACCTCCACAGGCATCGACGTAACGGGATCTATCAACACAGTCCTTTCTGTAGATGGCACTACGGAAGACGTCTTTATTACCGGTGATACCCCCTGCGCTTGAGTTTGTCGAGAGTGATAACAGCGGCTCTCGTATGCGTATGGCGTGGGCAACCTCTGGTAGTTTTGAGCCTACGTTGTACCAGTCTTTATATGGAGACACTACGTCAACATTCGGCGGGATAAACATACAGACTAGAACGTCAGACAATAGTGACAACCACGTTGTTTATTCTTACGATCCTATTAATGACCGCAACTTTTGGGGCACTAGAGGCTCTCCCGAAGATGTTGCTATGCAACTACAGTCCGACGGTACCTTTAACGTCCGTGGTGGAAATGTAGTCTTTGAAAACTCTGGGGCAACGTCTGACGACTTCTTCTGGGACGCAAGCACTTCACGGCTAGGTCTGGGTACTACGTCGCCTGATAGACAGCTTTCTGTAAATGGCTTCTCAGGAAATGGCACTGTAAGCATAAATGCTTCTACAACTGGTGCAAGTACCCTGTATTTTGCTGATGGTAATACTGGAACAAGTATCTATACAGGTTTTATTCAATATAACCATAGTACTGATACTATGCAGTTTGCTACTAATGGTGGCCAAGAGCGTATGAGCATCACAAGCGCTGGTGCTCTCAACCATTATGGCGATTCTATTAATGCTCAAACATCAGCCGCATATTACGTTCGTAACCGTGTTAACGGCGGCTCGTTAAACCTTGGCGTAGAAACGACAGCAGGTAGCTTGTACTACCCCGTTGTAATGAACGGCACCTCAGACGTTCTTATTTTTAATAACGCAGAAGATGAGATGGCTAGGTTTGATACGTCTGGCAATCTGCTTGTGAGGACTACTTCTTCTTCTACAACTTCTGGCGCTGGACTAAAACTTACCAAGCCGACTACCTCTGGCAATGATGACGGTAAGTTAGCGATTACTGGCGAAACAAGCACTTCAGCCCAAGATGCTTTCCAGATTTACTCGACAGGCGCTTCTGCGTATAGATGTTTTATTAACTACGCTGGCTCAATTTATGCAACAAGCACAAGCATTACAGCTATCTCTGATGAGTCTCTTAAAGAAAACATCCGTGACTTAGATAAAGGACTAGATACTGTTCTTGCATTACAGCCACGACGATTTGATTGGAAGAACGGGGACGGCAACGACATCATGGGCTTTGTAGCTCAAGAGGTTGAAGAGGTAATGCCTGAGCTAGTACATGACTATAAGTATTCTGAAACCGAAACTAAGCTAGGTTTAAAGATGGGCGACATGGTTCCAACGCTTGTTAAAGCTATTCAAGACCAGCAAGAAATCATTGAGAATCTTAAATCTCGCATCGAACAACTTGAAGGAGCTAACTAATGGCTACATGGACCATATCCACCCTCGAGCATGAGGTATCCACTGGCGGAGTTATTGTTTGTCACTGGCAAGCTAAGGAAGTAGACGGAGATTACTCTGCTCGCGCTTACAGCACTTGCTCGTTTACACCTGACGCATCAAGCCCTGACTACGTGCCTTACGCTGACCTTACCGAAGAGATGGTATTGGGCTGGTGCTTTGCCGGTGACGTTGACAAGGATGCTATTGAAGCGTCACTGACTGCACAGATCGAAGAGCAGAAGAACCCAACAACTGAAAACGGAGTTCCTTGGTGAATCTTGATTCTTTCAATATTCGCTACGAGTACAAGTATGACGCTAAAAGCCGAGACCGCTGGCGCGTACTAAAGCCCGACGCAAAGGATATGTTTCGTGGTGATTGCGAAGACTACTCTTTGTCCGTGCTGTACTACGTTGTATGCCGAGGCTCATGGATTAGATTCTGGCTTTCATTGATTACCTTCCGCGCTCAAATATGTGGGTGCGAGAGCAAGTCAGGCGGTCATGCGGTGCTTCGTGTTGGCCGTAGGTACATTGATAACTGGACAAAGGAATGGGTAGACCGTGATCACATGAAGGGGTTGGGGCATGACTTCGATCCTTTGTATCTGACCATCCTGCCAACAACGGTTGCATTTAAATTGTTGCTCGCGAAGGTAAACCCATAATGTCTGAATCTCTGTTAGATCGTATCGGCGTCTCTGGTTATAATAAGCCTAAGCGTACTACCGGCCACCCCAAAAAGTCGCACGTTGTGGTAGCTAAGGAAGGCGATAAAGTAAAGACTATACGCTTTGGTCAACAAGGTGTATCTGGCTCCCCTGCTAAAGAGGGGGAGTCTGAGAAGGCAAGGAACCGCCGTAGATCATTTAGGGCGCGTCATGCCAAGAACATAGCCAAGGGCAAAATGTCTGCGGCTTACTGGGCCTCAAGGACGAAATGGTAATGAGAAAGCCAAAGAAAGGTTTGTATGCAAACATAGCGGCGAAGCGTGCGCGTATCGCTAGTGGCTCTGGAGAGCGTATGCGTAAGCCCGGTACTGCCGGTGCGCCTACTGCACAATCGTTTAGAGACGCCGCTAAGACGGCCAAGAAAAGATAGTCATGGGCGTCGAGCAGTCAGTTGCCAAGCTAGAAGCACAGCAAGAGGCAATGGCTCAAGATGTAAGTGAAATGAAGTCTGCGTTGACTAGTATCGCTCAGACTTTGCGTGATCTATCGAGCATGGAACAGAGGCAGATTTACTTGGCGGAGACTGTAGCCCGCGCGCACAAGCGCATTGATGAGATTCAAGCAATCGTGAAAGATGAAGTAAAGAATCACGAGAAACGCATCCAAGCAATCGAGATCAGCATTGCCAAGAACCAATGGATCGAGCGCATCATCATGGCGGCCCTAATGACTGGTATTGGTATATGGATTAAAGGCGGCGTCTAGTGCTTGAGCTACTAGTCGGACCGATATCTAACCTGTTAGATAAGGTTATCCCTGACGCAGATGAGCGCAGTCGTCTAGCTCACGAGATAGCTACTCTCACTGAGAGGCAAGCCCATGAGATCGCCAAAGCTCAGATCGCAGTCAACAAAGAAGAAGCATCCCATGCGTCAATGTTTGTTTCGGGCTGGCGCCCTGCTGTGGGCTGGGTCTGTTGCGCTGGCCTTGCTAGCAATTATCTTCTGGTGCCTTTCGCAAATTTTGGGCTTAGCGTGGCTGGCTCTGGCTATGTGGTCCCCACACTTGATCTTTCTGAAATGATGCCCGTGCTTCTTGGTATGCTTGGGCTTGGTGCCATGCGAACGGTAGAAAAGACAAAGGACGTTGCTCGTAAATGAAACACTTCAGATTAGAAGAATTCAACTGTACACACACTAACGCCAATATGATGGATGCCGCATTTTTTAGAAAAACTGGATTCCCTTCGCGAGATATGCGGCTTCCCGTTCCGCATAACGTCAGGTTACAGAGACGCAACCCATCCCAATGAGGTCGTCAAAGCGGCCCCCGGTACAGGCTATCACTGCCAAGGCCGGGCCGCTGACATAGCCGTATCGAATGGCGTCGAGCGAATGAACATCGTGCATGAGGCGCTCAAGATGGGCTTTTCTATCGGAATTTCCAGAACATTTATCCACGTTGATGATCGGGACACGACCCCAGTTCTTTGGACATACGCTAACTAATAAACATAAAGTGTTTGCATTACCCTTAAAATAGACCTATAGTGTCTATGTTCCATGTGGAACTAACAAGGGAGATGACAAATGGCAACGTTCGATTTCTACGAAATTCTAATTAACCACCCTACGTGGGAAGAGAATTACCACGACATCACAGACCCCGATATTCGCCGCGAGATTATGCGCGACGTTGAAGACGTGTCTAGTGAGATTGCACCAACCGCTATGCAACAAACAGGTAGTGAGATCGAATGGGTAGACCTTATCTTTAATGATGACGTTGACCCTTCTGTTGTGGTTGCTAAAACCCGTGAGCTTCTGTGGAACTACTCGGAGAACATGATCATTGACTTGATCGAGTCTGAGGCCGCAAAGCACGCGGAGTCTTACGATGCTTGAGTTTGATCCCGCTAAGTCCCGAGAGGACTATCTCAACAAGCTTTCCCGTGAGTACATTGACCCAAAGATCCGCGCCTTCCGGTGTGGTTTCGATGACGGCATTGATCACGCATGGGCAAAGCGTCACGTACCAGATGGCGACTATGAAGCGGGCTATGCTCGTGGCTATGAGTTAGTCCAGATGGAATCAGCAATGTCACACGCAGGAGAAACAGCATGAATGGCATCGTCAAAATACACGGTAAAGAATATAAAACCGTGGCACTCCGGGTCGCAGAGTTTAGAGCGGCTCACCCTGACTACACGATCTCGACCGAGCTGGTCGAAGCTAACGACGTGCTAGTCATTATGAAAGCCAGCATCCTCGATAACGATGGCCGACTATTGGCTACCGGCTACTCAGAAGAGGTACGCGCCGCTAGTAAGATTAACGCAAGCTCATGTCTTGAAAATGCGGAGTCTTCATGTGTGGGTCGAGCATTGGCCTTCTTCGGACTGGCTGGCGAGGAGCTTTCTATCGCATCCGCCGATGAGGTAGCTAACGCTATCCAGCAACAACAAGACACCGGGCCGATCATGGCTCACAACGAAGCACTACAGCGTAACTATGCGTCTGTGTACTTCATCAAAGAACACCTCGAACTAAAGGCATGGGAGGCCGTAGCAGAGGCGTGGGGCGAGATTACTAACGACGACAAGAAGGCTTTGTGGGTTGCACCTAGTAAGGGTGGCATCTTCACAACTGCCGAGCGTAGTGATCTCAAAAGCAATGAGTTCAACGAAGCACGTAAATTAATCTTGGGAGAGACAGCATGAATAAAGACATAACTTTTGTAGATGGAATGATCTGCAAGCGTCAACAAAACGCACCGGACTTTGTGGTGTGCAACATCTCAGTAAAGAAGTCGGAGATGATCCCCTTCTTAAATGCTCAGTCTGGTGACTGGGTCAATGTTCAAGTTCTTAAAGCAAAAGCGAGCGACAAGATATATGCCAAACTCGACACATGGGAACCAGACCCGGCAAAAGTTCATGCGGATGGCGTTCAACAAGTCCGAGACACCCTTGCAACCCAAGCCCCGACAGATCAGTTCAGTGACGATATCCCGTTTTGATGTGGGCGCGTCGTTAATCGCGGCGCAAAAACAGGCTGGCATATCGAATCTAAAGTTGGCAAAAGACTTTGGTGTATGCAAGCAAACTGCAACCCGGTGGAGATCAAAGGCAGATCAAAAGATGAGCGTTGTCTTTGCTCTGTCTGAATACTTCGGTATGAGTTGCGAATCGTTTTTAGACTTAGGGAGATGACATGAGTCACACAATGCAAATTCTTGACCACCTAACAAGCAAGCCGATCACCGCTATGGATGCCTTAAACGACTACGGTTGTTTTCGGTTAGCGGCGCGGATCAATGAGCTACGCATGAGCGGTCACAACATAAAGACAGAAATTAAAAACCAAGACGGCAAGCGGTACGCGATGTATCACTTGCTCAACACAACCAAGGGAGAAACAAAATGAGAATTATAATTGCAGTATTGATTAGTGTCTTATGCTGGGAGGCAATGGCAGACACCAAGGCGTACACAAGGATCGAGCAGGGCGGCGAGATAGTCCTGACCGATGAGAAGTGTAAGGCCGATGAAACGATGTTAAGAGCCTACTGGTACGACAACGAGCATTACACCGAAGAGGGTTGCTGGAGAGATGATGATCGAACTATCTATGCTAACTGGGATAAGGCCGGTGAGATGCGGTATCGGAAGAAGCGTTTCAAGGTAGCTGATCGCTGGTAAAAAGAAGCCCCCTGTAACGGGGGCTAAACTTTCTTGTCCAAGGGAGCGGACGTGTGGTATCTTCAAAGGGTCAGTTAAGAAGATGAATGGATTATACACTACAAAACCATTCCATATCCTACCTCATCTACTTTTTTGTCAGAGATTACTGGGCGTTAGGCCGAGGAACCTAAGAACCTCGGAGCAGAGTTGACCCTCTCTATGATGCGCCCCGCTGGTCGAGAGCAGATCAAGCGGATAGATGTCAAGATTCGATACAGTAATCATAGCTCGTCATTATTAACTAACTAACTTGTCGGAGCTTGCTCCGGCATTAAAAGGGAAGTGTGGATGAAAGGTAATTTATCGACGCCAATAAACAAAATAGCGGCACTCGTCACGTCGCATAGTAAAGATAATTTCAGATTTGATAGCGAAGACAAGTTTGATAGTGACTTGCCTCTGCCTTACTACAAGTCTTTTTATGAGTATTGTGCGGATGAGCTTGATGGTCAGGGCAATCCGCTTCCGCAAAAGAGCGTCAAAAAAATATTCAATGACAGGAAGCGCCTAGATATAACTCATTTGCGTAGAAGTAGATTGGTAGCACTTGGCGTGTCAACGGAAAGGCGCGGTAGATTTGTATGTCGTTGCGATTGTGGCAGGTTCACGATTAGGAGAGTGCGTTGTTTTTTCAATGATGGCTTTGATGCTTGTGGTGAATGTAAAAAGTTAGACGACCGGCAGAGGGGCTTCCAATGATCATCCTGAATGATGGTACTTACTACGAACCCGATGATGAGTACCTGATACAACTGCAACACGCCTATCCAACTGTCGATGTCTTTGCCGAGCTTAATGCTATGGCAATGTGGTGCGATGCAAACACTCAAAAGCGCAAGACCCCGAGGGGAATCAAGAAGTTCATTACCTCGTGGCTCAAGCGAGCATCGGACATGGAAAGGGGTGTGTCACCATTTGCGGAGAAAATGACCGAAAATAGTGGTAAAATCGCTATGAAGCAATGGAGCCACCTCGACTGTCTAACCCATGATTACTGTAATTCCGAACAATATCGGGCGCACTGTCTGCAAAAGTACGGCCAGTACGTCACGTTTGGCGGCGAGAGGGTAACGAATGCTGTTTAAGTTAAGCAGGCAGGACTTGCATGATGCTGAGTTGATGGGCGCTGATACTGTCAAGCTGTGTGAGATGCAAGGATTTGCCCCAAGACTTGAAAACGAAAAGCAATCTCGAACAGATGCAAACATTCTTGGTTTTAAAGCGGAGTTTGCGGTTGCTAGGCTGTTAGATATTGAAGCGCCTGTGGTTAACGTATTGACCGATGGCGGTGTTGATCTTTGGTTCGATAATGTTTCCATTGATGTGAAGGTCACTAACCGTATTGATGGACCTTTAGTTTTTGACAGCATGAAAAAGTTTCAATCGGATGTTGCGGTGCTTGTTGGGGCTACTGATGAGCCTAATGTTTTAAAGATCAACGGATGCATGAGTCGTAAAGAATTTGAGTGGAAGGCATATCGGAAAGACTTTGGCTATGGCGAGCGGGATGTATTGGACATTAAAGACTTATACCCGATTGAATGGCTTTGGCTGAAGTTTATGCAAAAGAGGTTTAGTCCATGAGCGAACGCTGGACTGTCAATAGCAAGTTTCAAGCAGAGCAGTTCTGTCAGTACATTATGGCTAACTGTGAGGCTGGTAAGACATACGAAATCTATCAGCCAAACCTGACCGGGCAACAACTGAAAGCCGTCCATGCGTATTGCGATCATGTCGCTAGAGATATGAATGCGGGTGGTCACGATATGCAACACGTATTGAATGGAGCGAAATTATCAATACCGCCAACTGGCAAAATGCTATACCACGTTATGTGGAAGCCAATCCAACACGCAATGCTTCAGAAAGCCGATCTCGTAAAGGTCGGCAAGTATGAGGTTGATGAGATATATCGAGTGATGGCGCGTCACGTTGCTGAGAACTTCGATATTGACGTGAGGTTTGGCGGGTAGTTTCTGGGGGAACTATGAGCTTACTTGATTACTGTACAACTGAACACCAACGCCGAATCATTACATTGCACGAAGAAGGGCTAGGTTATCAGAAAATTGCTGATGCAATTGGAATTAACAAGTGGGGCGCTCGTGATGTGGTAAAAGGCATTAAGCGCAAAGCGGCTATACAAGGCTACTCGCCTGATCACGACATGGTTCATACTGTCCCTGATGGCTTCACGGTCAAAGGCGTCTCGACCCTATATAACGATGAAGGAAAACCTGTTTCACAATGGGTCAAGTCTGCCAGTGACAAAGAACGACAGTTTGAAATGCTATGCGAACGGATAGAGTTGGCGTTGCAAGACATTGAACCTTTCGACCCGCAAGCAAAGCCACAAGGTACGGACGATAATCTTCTATCGCTTCTTACAATTACAGATTTCCATTTGGGGATGTACGCTTACGCCGCTGAATCAGGCGAGGATTGGGACGTAAAGATCGCGCGTGACGTGTTTATGAATTCCGTTAGTGACATGATTGATGCCTGTCCTAAAAGCGAGGTCGGCATTCTCTGTCAACTGGGTGACTTTTTACACTGGGATGGAATCCTATCGGCCAGCACTCCGATGTCCGGCCACGCACTCGATGCCGATTCAAGATACGCAAAGCTAGTAGACCTAGCGATGTCGGTTATGTCAGAGGCAGTTAAGTTAATGCTTAACAAGTTTGATCGTGTTGTGGTGGTATCTGCTGAAGGCAACCACGATGTCAGCGGCTCGATTTGGTTACGGAAATACATAAAGCATATCTTTGCGAATGATCGCGTCGAGGTCATAGACAACGACTATCCGTACTATGCTTACCTGTGGGGGGAAACGATGCTAGGTTTCCATCATGGTCACAAGGTAAAGCTAAATAACCTTCACAAGCTGTTTGCCTCTGAGCCGCGATTTAGAGCGATGTGGGGGCAATCAACCAACACCTATATCCATGCCGGTCATTACCACAGTGAGAGGCTGGTAGAGGATTCTGGGGCCATTGCCGAGCAACATCCCACTTTGTCGGCTAGGGATGCGTATGCGGCTCGTGGCGGGTGGGTTTCTCAGCGAGGTGCGAAGGTAATTACTTATCACAAGACCGAAGGCGAGATCCATAGAACGACTGTAAGGCCGAGGATATGATCCAAATTATTAGCTGTCCTCTGCCTGGTGGTGGCAGGGCATTGCTAAAGACTTCCGATATAGGCGGCGCAACGACTGCCAAGAATCCACAAGAGTGCGATGTCTACGTTCTAGGCTGGGCGCAGGAAGGGATCACGATTGATTTAAGTGTCGAAGAATTCGCGGAGGTATGGGTCTCCGCATTACTTGATGAGGAGGAAACGCCGGAGTATGAGATCGTATTTACCTCAGATGACCTGCACTGAATGCCATAAAATAATGGTGCCGCAGTTCAAGAACGAATACCCCCACAAGCTCGACGGCTGGTCATG
>UEXL01000236.1_pt1 | contig 21134 bp, 33 predicted proteins | sample 1796671 | NCBI WGS metagenome assembly UEXL01 (sample SAMEA4772471, study PRJEB27181) | metagenome | reverse complement strand
CCCTTTCGGTGAGCCCTCAGCCGCAATAGCCCGGCGCAGGCGATCCGTATTGAACTGGATCACCTCTTCCATCACCGCAAAGAGGATATCTTCCTTACTCTTGAAATGATGGAAGATGGAGCCGCTCTGGATGCCCACGGAAGCCGCAATATCCCTGACTGTGGTGCGATCAAACCCTTGTCCCGAAACAGGTGAGCCGCCGCACTGAGCACGCCCGCGGGGAGAATCATCGATTCCATTAATTGCCAGTGACTCAGCCATTGGTATCCTCTTGTATCCCGCATTATCCCGATTCCTGGCTGCAAGCTGCAAGCACAATCACCATGCGCCGGATTAAACGTTAGGAGCGCCGCTTGAGGCGCGAACCTGAGCCCAGCGAAGGATCGGTGCAGATGACAGATCAATTCCTCGTCCAAGGCTCGGATTCGCCCCTCAAGCGGCTGTATTCGCTTCACTGGCCATTCGGGTCGCACCGAACTGCGTCCGTTGCTCCGCTTCGCTCCTACAGCGGCTTCGGATAAATGCTCAGCAAGACATCTCACACTTTACAAACCAAGCGCTTGCTTGGTAGCTTACGAGACCATGAACTCACACGCAAATGGAGCCACCATGACAAAGCCTGTTCGCATCGGCTGTGCCGCCGGATTCTGGGGCGATACCAACAGCGCTGCTTTCCAGCTGGTTCACCAGACCGAGCTGGATTACCTGGTGTTCGACTATCTGGCCGAGGTGACCCTGTCGATCATGGCCGGGGCACGGATGAAAGATCCCAGCGCCGGCTATGCCCACGACTTTGTCACCAATGTGATGGCCCCGCTGGCCAAGGACATCAAGGCGAAAAACATCAAGGTGGTCAGCAATGCCGGCGGCGTAAATCCCCGCGCTTGCCGTGATGCCCTGGAAAGCGTGAGGCCGCCGGGGTGTGGAAATGAAGATCGCCCTGGTAGAAGGGGACGACTGAATACCCGCCGCAACGACTTTGCCAATGTGACCGAACTGGACAGCGGCGCCCCCCTTGCCCCCATGACGGTCACCATGAACGCCTACCTGGGCGCCCTGCCCATCAAGGCGGCGCTGGATGCCGGCGCCGACATTGTGCTCACCGGCCGCATTGCCGACTCCGCCGTGGTGCTGGGCCCCTGATGCACGAATTCGACTGGTCCGCCGAGGATTACGACAAGCTGGCCCAGGGCTCACTGGCCGGCCACGTGATCGAATGCGGCGCCCAATGCACCGGCGGCAATTTCACCGACTGGCGCGACGTACCGGACTTCCACAACATGGGCTTCCCGGTGGCCGAATGCCATGCGGATGGCCACTTTGTGATCACCAAGCCCGACAACACCGGTGGACTGGTCAACTGCGCCACCGTGGGCGAACAGATCGTGTACGAAATTGGCGATCCCCGAGCCTATTGCTGCCGGACGTGGTGTGCGACTTTACTCAGGTGACACTGGAACAGGTCGGCGAGCATCGGGTCAGCGTCTCCGGCGCCCGTGGCCTGCCCCCCACGGACAGCTATAAAGTCTCCGCCACCTACCCGGACGGCAACCGGATTACCGCCTCCTTTTTGATGGGGGGCATCGATGCACCCGCCAAAGGCCAGGTGGTTGCCGACGCCATACTCAAAAAAGTGGCCGGCCTCTTTCAGCAGCTGGGCATGGCCCCGTTCCGCGACACCAGCGTGGAAGTACTCGGCAGCGAAAGCACCTATGGCGCCAATGCCCGCCGCGCGGACACCCGTGAAGTGGTGGTCAAAATCGCCGCCCTGCACGATGACAAGAAAGCCCTGGGCCTGTTTGCCCGGGAAATCGCCCAGGCCGCCACCGGCATGGCACCGGGCCTTTCCGGCCTGGTCGGCGGCCGCCCCAAACCCTTCCCGCGCATCCGCCTGTTCTCCACCCTGGTCGAGAAAAAGGCGGTCACCGCTACCGTGGATCTGGACGGCAACCCGCACTCCGTGACATCCCAACCGGCAGGTCTTTGATGCCAGCGCCCTGCCCCAGGACACGGATTACGGCACCGCCAACGGCGATACTGACACCGTACCACGGTGCCACTGGTCAAGCTGGCCTGGGCCCGCAGTGGCGACAAGGGCAACCACGCCAACATCGGCGTCATCGCCCGCCAGGCGGAATACTTGCCTTACCTGAATGCGGCGCTGACCGAACAAGCCGTGGCCTTACATGCAGCACGTGCTGGATCCGGACACAGGCAGCGTTCACCGCTGGTCCATGCCGGGCATGAATGCCTTCAACTTTCTGCTGAAAAATGCCCTGGGCGGCGGCGGCATCGCCTCTCTGCGCATTGACCCGCAAGGCAAGGCCTTTGCCCAGCAGTTACTGGATATGCCTATCTCCGTCAGCCAGACCATCGCTGACGAAGTGAGCAAATAATTTGATTTTAGCGTGCTGCGTGAGCCAGCACCTTTAGGACTTCAAGGACTCAAAATGTCATACCGTTCCGTCTTTAAAGAAAACCTGTTTGCCGGCCAGAACATCATTGTCACCGGCGGCGGCTCCGGCATTGGCCGTTGCACTGCCCACGAACTGGCGGCCCTGGGCGCCCGTGTCGTGCTTATCGGCCGCAAACAGGAAAAGCTGGATGCCGTGGCCGCCGAAATTGCCGAAGACGGCGGACAGGCGCTGGGCTTTTCCTGCGATATCCGTGATGAAGAAGCAGTAAAAGCCACCGTGGCCGATGTCTACAAGGCGGTGGAGGTTGTCCACGGCCTGGTCAACAACGCCGGCGGCCAATTCCCCTCGCCACTGGCACTGATCAGCCAAAAGGCTGGGAAACCGTGGTGCGCACCAATCTGACCGGCGGCTTTCTGATGGCCCGCGAAGTGTTTATGCAGGGCATGAATAAAAACGGTGGCAACATCGTCAACATCGTCGCCGACATGTGGGGCGGCATGCCGGGCATGGGCCACTCCGGCGCCGCCCGCGCCGGCATGGTCAATCTCACCAGACCTCCTCCTACGAATGGGGCAGCTGCGGCGTGCGCGTCAATGCCGTCGCGCCGGGCTGGATCATGTCCAGTGGCATGGACACCTACCCTGATGGTTTCAAGCAGACGCTTAAAACCTTGCGCGCCGCCGTGCCACTGCAGCGCATGGGCAATGAATCGAAGTGTCTGGCGCCATCTGCTTCCTGCTCAGCGATGCCGCCGCCTTTATCAGCGGCGACACCCTGCGCATCGACGGCGCCGCCAGCCAGGGCAATGTGGCGATCTTCCCGCTGCCCGCCCACGACAAGAGCAAGCCGTTCGATGGCTTCCACCGTGCCACCACCCCGGACGTGTTCAAGGATCTCTAATGGCGACTCTCGACAGCGCACTTGACCCCAACAGCGAAGAATACCGCCAGAACCGCGAGGCTCTGCTCACGGCAGTGGACGAGTTCCGTGCCATCGAACAGGCCGTGGTGGATACCGCTGAAAGCAAACGCGCCAAGTTTGAAAGCGTGGCCAGCTGCTACCCCATGAGCGAATCTCACGGTTGCTGGATGCCGGCTCGCCTTTTCTGAGCCTGATGAATCTGGCCGGTTACAAGATGCACGACGACAAGGACGGCACCGAAGCCGGCGGTAGCACCATTGCCGGCATCGGCTATGTGTCCGGTGTCCGTTGCCTGGTCACCGCCTCCAACTCGGCCATCAAGGGCGGCACCATTTCCCCCTCCGGCCTGCACAAAACCCTGCGCCTGCAGCGCATCGCCCTGGAAAACAAACTGCCGGTGGTGAGCCTGGTGGAATCCGGCGGCGCCAACCTGAACTACGCCGCAGAAGTGTTCGTGGAGGGCGCCCGCACCTTTGCCAACCAGGCACGCTGTCCGCCGCAGGCATCCTCAAATTACCGTGGTGCACGGTAACGCCACCGCCGGCGGGGCCTATCAACCAGGCCTGTCTGATTACGTGGTGGTGGTTCGCGAACGTGCCAAGATGTTCCTGGCCGGCCCTCCCCTGCTGAAAGCCGCCACCGGGGAAATTGCCACCGACGAAGAATTGGGTGGCGCAGAGATGCATGCGGGTACTGCGGGCACGGCCGAGTACCTGGCGCAATCCGATGGCGACGGCATCAGCCAGGCTCGGGATCTGGTCAAGCTACTGGGCTGGCGCCGGGCGGCAGCAACCGCTCCCGAGCATGAAGAACCCAAATTCCCGCCGGAAGAACTGCTCGGCGTGGTTCCTGCTGACGCCAAGAAACCCTACGACGTACGTGAGTCATCGCCCGTGTCGTTGATGGTTCTGATTTTCTGGACTTCAAGAACGAATGGGACAGCGCCACCGTCTGCGGCTGGAGCACCATCGAAGGCAAGCCCGTAGGCATCATCGGCAACAATGGCCCGATTACCCCACGCGGCGCCGCCAAGGCCGCCCAGTTTATTCAGCTCTGCGACCAGACCCGCCGCCCCTTACTGTTCCTTCACAACACCACCGGTTTCATGGTCGGAACCGACGCAGAACAGAACGGCGTCATCAAGAACGGTTCGAAAATGCTGCAGGCCGTGGCCAACGCACGGGTGCCGAAAATTTCCGTGTTGTGGGCGGCTCCTACGGCGCCGGCAACTACGCCATGTGCGGCCGCGGCCTGGATCCGCGCTTCATCTTTGCCTGGCCCAACTCCAAAGTCGCGGTCATGGGTGGCCAGCAGGCCGGCATGGTGCTGCGCATCGTGGCCGAAGGGAAACAGCGGGCCAACGGTATCGAACCGGACCCGAAAGTCCTCGACATGCTGCAGCAGACCACCGCCCAGAAACTCGACAGCCAGTCCACGGCGCTCTACGGCACGGCCCGGCTGTGGGACGACGGCATTATCGACCCCGCGACACCCGCCGGGTGGTGGCCTACGCACTGGACATTTGCGACGACGCAGAACAGCGCCAGCTACACCCGAATTCATTCGGGGTGGCGAGACTATAAAGCAGTTAAAAATGGAAAGTTGAAAGTTTAAAGGCGCGGATTATGCAAAGCCAGACGAACACAGCTCTGCCCGCGCCCAAAGACTTCGGCGCGCCTACCAATGGTTTCAGTCAATGACATACCAGGGCCGAGTTTCAACTTTGAACTTTTAACTTTCAACTCAAACAACAGAACATAACGAACACAACAGGGAGCCTCCCATGCAATTCACCCAGGAACACGAAGAACTTCGCCGTACAGTCCGTAATTTTGTCGAAAAGGAACTGAATCCCCATGTCCGTGAATGGGAAGACGCTGGCCGTTTCCCCATTCATGAAGTGTTCAAAAATGGGCGATCTGGGTCTGCTCGGTGTAACCAAGCCGGAAGAGTTTGGCGGCATGGGGCTGGACTACTCCTACGGCATGGTCATGAGCGAAGAAATGGGCCGGGTTCATTGCGGCGGTGTTCCGCTTGCCGTGGGCGTACAGACCGATATGGCCACCCCAGCCATCGCCCGCTTCGGCTCCGATGAACTGCGTCGTGACTACCTGGCACCCGCCATCGCCGGCGACATGGTGGCCTCCATCGCGGTTTCCGAACCCCATGCCGGTTCCGATGTGGCAGCCGTAAAAACCACCGCGGTCAAAGACGGCGATGACTACGTGATCAACGGCACCAAGATGTGGATCACCAACTCGCCCAGCGCGGACTTTTTCTGCCTGCTGGCCAGTACCTCCGACGCCAAGCCCCACGTCAACAAATCCCTGATCGTGGTGCCCAAGGATGCGGCCGGCATCACCGTGGACAAGCCTCTGAACAAGCTGGGCATGCGCTCTTCGGAAACCGCCCAGGTGTTCTTCGATAACGTGCGCGTGCCCCAGCGCAACCTGATCGGTCAGGAAGGCATGGGCTTCATGATGCAGATGATGCAGTTCCAGGAAGAGCGTTTGTTTGCCGCCGCCAACAGCCTCAGGGCATGGAACATGTGATCGATGAAACCATCGCCTACGCCAAGGACCGCAAGGTCTTCGGCATGTCGCTGATCGATAACCAGAGTGTGCATTTCCGCCTGGCCGAACTGCAGACCGAAGTGGAAGCGCTGCGCGCCCTCACCTACCAGGCCTGCGAAATGTATGTGAACGGCAAGGACGTTCTTCAGCTGGCCTCCATGGCCAAACTGAAAGTGGGCCGCCTGAGCCGCGAAGTGGCCGATAGCTGCCTGCAGTACTGGGGCGGCAATGGTTTCATGTGGGAAAACCCCGCCGGCCAGCTCTACCGTGATGGTCGCCTGGGCTCCATCGGCGGCGGCGCCGACGAAGTCATGCTGGGCATTATCTGCAAGACCATGGACATTCTGCCGGGCAAGAAAAATAACAGTTCAAAGTGAAAAGTTGAAAGTTCAAAAGCGCGGGCCGGCATCGTGCCATAAGAATTACGCCCTTCCCGCGCTCAAATGTTGCAACGCGAATCACCGTGTCATCAGGTTTCGGCCTGTTCGCGTTGCAACTGAAAACAACTCGAACGAGACGACCTGATGACGCTACCGAAAACAGACACTTTGCAGCTCAACCAAGACGGCCCGGTTCTGCATATCACGCTGAACCGGCCCGACAGCCGCAATGCCATGAGCCTGACCATGGTGAACGAATTGATGGCGGTGTTTGAAAGCGTGGCCGGCGACACCGACATTCGCGCCATTGTCCTGCGCGGCGCTGGCGGTCACTTCTGTGCCGGCGGCGACATCAAGGATATGGCCGGCGCGCGCCAGCAGGCCGCCAGCGGCGACGATAATGCCTTCCAGACGCTGAACCGTCGCTTCGGGGAAATGATCACCGCAGCCAACCGTCAGCCACAGGTAGTAATCACCGTGCTGGAAGGGGCGGTGCTCGGTGGCGGCTTTGGCCTGGCCTGTATCTCCGACGTGGCCATCGCCAGCGAAGACGCCACTTTCGGCCTGCCGGAAACCGGGCTGGGCGTGATCCCCGCACAAATTGCCCCCTTTGTGGTGGAACGCATCGGCCTGACCCAGGCCCGCCGTCTGGCCTTGACCGGCATACGCTTCAAAGGGAACGAAGCCTTGCGGCTGGGTATCGTGCATGAGGTTGCTGACAACAGCGACGCCCTGGATACCGCCCTGGAAAACACCCTGAAGGCGGTGCGTCGCTGCGCGCCCCATGCTAACCGGGTTACCAAGGAGCTGGTGCTGAACGTGGGCCACATTCCCATGGAGCATTGTTGGACCAGGCCGCCACCGACTTCGCCGCGGCGGTTAACAGCGAAGAAGGCCAGGAAGGCACCATGGCGTTCGTACAAAAAACGCCCGGCGTCCTGGAACAACTAAAAGATTGATTTACCACAGAGGACACAGAGTTCACTGAGTAAAACCATAAGCAGACATAAACGCCGAGGGATGACGAGAGCGTGGACACTTGAAGCGCAACCGAATCGGATCGTTTTTTTCTGTTAACTCTGTGCCCTCTATGGTGAATAAGCATCACGACCACCGGGCCCAAACACCGGTAAGGAACCACAATGAGCTTTGAAAAAATCCTGATTGCCAACCGTGGCGAGATTGCCTGCCGGGTCATCGCCACCGCCCAGTCCCTGGGCTACCGGACCGTGGCGGTCTATTCCGAACCGGATGCCGGTGCCCGTCATGTGCAACTGGCTGACGAAGCCGTCTGCATCGGCCCGGCCCTGGCCAGCGCCTCCTACCTGAACATGGACGCCCTGCTCGCCGCCTGCCAGCAAACCGGCGCCGATGCGGTACATCCCGGTTACGGCTTTCTCTCCGAAAATGCCGCCTTTTCCAAGGCATGCAAAGAGGCAGGCATTACCTTTATCGGCCCCGATGAAGACGCCATTCAACTGATGGGTTCCAAACGGCTTTCCAAGATCGCCATGCAGGATGCTGGCGTGCCGTGTATCCCCGGTTATCAGGGCGAAGAGCAAAGTGATGAGCGCTTACAGCAGGAAGCGGAGCGCATCGGCCTGCCGCTGATGATCAAGGCCAGTGCCGGCGGCGGTGGCCGAGGCATGCGCGTGGTCACCGACGCCAGCGATATCAGCGCCCAGCTGAAAAGCGCCCGCCAGGAAGCCAAAAACGCGTTCGGCAGTGACGAGCTGATCCTGGAACGCGCCGTCCTGCAGCCACGGCATGTGGAAATCCAGGTATTCGGTGATCGCCACGGCAACGTAATCCATCTGGGCGAGCGCGACTGCTCCGTGCAACGTCGCCACCAGAAAGTGGTGGAAGAAGCGCCCTCCCCGGCCGTGGACGAACCCTGCGCCAACAGATGGGCGAGGCCGCGGTACAGGCCGCCAAGGCCTGCCAGTATGTGGGCGCCGGCACGGTGGAATTTCTGCTTGCGCCGGAAGGCGATTTTTCTTCCTGGAAATGAACACCCGCCTGCAGGTGGAGCATCCGGTCACCGAGCTGGTCACCGGCCTGGATCTGGTGGCCTGGCAAATCAAGGTGGCGCGCGGCGAAGCCCTGCCACTGACCAGGAGCAGGTCACACTCACCGGCCATGCCATGGAAGTCCGCCTCTACGCGGAAGACCCGGCACAGAACTACATGCCGCAAACCGGCCCGGTACTGCGCTGGCAACCGGCCAGCGGCGACGGCGTGCGCATCGACCACGGCCTGACGGAAGGCTATGAGGTCGGCAGCCATTACGACCCCATGCTGGCCAAGATCATTGCCGTGGGCGACAGCCGTGAAGACGCCCGCCGACGCCTGATCCGCGCTGTGCAAGACACGGTACTGATGGGGGTCCGGGATAACCGGACCTTCCTGGCCGCCATTCTGCGTCACCCGGTGTTTGCCCGGGGCGAAGCGACCACGGCGTTTATCGGCCAAGACTTTGCCGACGATGCCAGCATGGCCGGCGACGCCCCGCACAGCCAATTGTGGGCTCTGGCTGCCCTGCTCCGCTGTGAAGTGGAGACGCCAACAACCGAGCTGCGCGGCTGGCACTCCAGCACCCTGGGGCCCAGCCGGTCAGCTGCGCTGTGGCGAACACGAGCAGACCGTCTACATCCGCTATCAGGATGACGCATGCCGACCTGAGCGTCGGCGAGGCACAACCACCCTGGCGCCACTCAGCGACAACCGCGTGGCCGTCAACGGCGTCGCTGTGGACGTCAAGGTGTTACAGGATGGCAAGCAAAGCTGGCTGCAATGCCAGGCCACAGCGCCTGTTTCGACCGATGCTACCCACAGCGCCGGCAGCAGCGATCAGGCCGGTTCCGGCCAGATCCGCGCGCCCATGGATGGGGCAGTGATCGAGGTATGCGCGAAGGCCGGTGATACCGTCAGCGAGGGCAGGTGCTGGTAATCATGGAAGCCATGAAGATGGAACACAGCCTCAAGGCGGACTGCGATGGCACCGTGGAGGCCGTGGATCTGACGGTTGGCAGTCAGGTGAAACGCCAGCAACTACTGGTTACCGTCACCCCGGACGCAGATGTCACATCCGGTCAGTGACATTTAGCAACGGAGAGGGACACTCCACTGTGCTTCAATAATTTGCACCGGGCAGATAAGGCCAAAACGGACCGCTACAATTCCCCCGGGCACTGCCACCGGGCAGGGCGCTTGCCCTGCCCTGGTGCTACGGTTAAGGTAAGCGCCCGCTTGCCAACACTGGGCTCCCGGCTTTTCCGGGCCTTCCAAGAACACAGACAATGGAGATCCTATGAGCAACGCCGACATCATCACGTTGCCCAAGCTTCTGTCCAAGGTTCCAGAGGTAATCACCAATCTTCCCGGCCTGATCAAGGGCTCGAAGATGGCGAAAATCACTGACACCAGCAAGCCATTGGGGCTGGGCGTTGCTATCGAGCGCGCCACCAGCATGAACCCCAATGGCGCTGCCGTGATCTACGAAGACACAGAACTTACCTACAAGCAGTTCAACGCCTGGGCCAACCGCCTGGCAGACTACCTGGCCTCCATCGGCCTGAAAAAAGGCGATACCGTTGCCGTCAACGTTGAAAACCGCCCCGAGCTGCTGGCCACTGTTCTTGCCTGCGCCAAACTGGGCGTCTGCGCGGCCCTGATCAATACCTCCCAGCGCGGCAAGGTACTGATCCATAGTTTCAATCTGGTGAAACCCAAAGCCGCCATCGTGGGTGAAGAACTAGTTGATGCCGTGGAAGAAGTCCGCGGTGATCTGGATCTGAAAGACAACTTCTTCTTCTTTGCGGATCAGAACACCCTGGAGAACCCTGGTGAAGCCCCGGCCGGTTACAAGAACCTGGCCAGCGAAAGCCGCGACTGCTCCAGCGAGAACCCCGCGTCCAGCAAGCAGACTTTCCTGCGCGACCCGCTGTTCTACATTTATACGTCCGGCACCACCGGCTTGCCCAAGCGGTGGTCTTCAACCACGGCCGCTGGGAAAAAGCCTACGGTGGCTTTGGCTTCTCCGCCGTACGCCTGACCAAAGACGACCGCATTTACACTACCCTGCCGTTCTACCACGCCACCGGCATGGTGATCTGCTGGGCCTCGGTGATCGCCCGTGCCGGCGCCATCGTTATCGCGCGCAAATTCTCCGCCAGTGGCTTCTGGGACGATATCCGCCGCCATAACTGTACCGCCTTCGGCTATGTGGGCGAACTGTGCCGTTATCTGCACGAGCAACCGGAAAAGCCCAACGACAGGACAACAAGGTTCACACCATCGTCGGTAACGGCCTGCGCCCGAGCATCTGGAAAGACTTCAAGACCGTTTCGGCATTGACCGTGTGGTAGAGCTGTATGCCTCCTCGGAAGGCAACGTGGCCTTCACCAACGTGTTCAACTTCGACAACACCGTAGGCTTCTCTCCGGTCAGCTACGCCATCGTCAAATACGACAAAGAACGTGACGAGCCGGTGCGCGACAGCAAAGGCCACATGATCAAGGTCGGCAAGGGCGAATCCGGTCTGATGCTGGGCGAGATCACCGACAAGACCCCGTTCGACGGCTACACCGACGCAGAAAAGACCGAGAAATCCATCTACCGTGATGTGTTCACCAAGGTGATGCCTGGTTCAACACCGGCGACATGATGCGCGATATCGGCTTCCGCCATGCCCAGTTCGTGGACCGCCTGGGGATACCTTCCGCTGGAAAGGCGAAAACGTCTCCACCACCGAAGTGGAACAGATTCTCGATGGCTACGACGGCATCCAGGAATCCGTGGTCTACGGTGTGGAAATTCCCAACACCAACGGCCGGGCCGGCATGGGCCAGATCCGACTGACCGGTAACCACAGCGACTTTGACTTCCAGGGCCTGTGTGACTACCTGAAGCGGGAATTGCCGCCTTACGCCATTCCGGTTTTCTTGCGTATCAACGAAGAAGCCATGGAAACCACGGGCACCTTCAAGCACCAGAAAAACAAGCTCAAGGAACAGAAGTATGACCTGAGCCAACAAAGCAACGCGGTGTACGCACTGCTGCCTGGTGAAAGCTGCTACCAGAAACTGGACGAAGCCACGCAAAACGGCATCGACGGTGGAGAGTACCGCTTCTAGCGCACTCGTTGCAAAGAAGCACAAAAAAGGCGCCTCACGGCGCCTTTTTGGTTCTGCAGTCCACAGATAAACACATCGCAGGCATCAGCCTGTTAACACCAGCACAATTACTCACATCCGGTTTTCTATCCACGGCATCTGTGGATAACACTGTTAGCGAGTGTCGGATAACGCTTTCAAAGCCAGCACTGGCAGGGCCTCCAGCGACTTGCGTGGTTTTTCACCAAGCTGAAACAGACCTGTATAGGCAGCAAAAGGTCAAGCCCATCAGAATTTTTTTATGGCCTGGGGATTATTCCACAAAAGCTGTGCATAACTTTGTGAACAACCTGACTAAAAGCCGCCGAAGCGCCCAGCATACGCCGCTTCCCGCAAACTGGTTTATTTTTACACGAATCATAAACCATTGATTATTCAGTGACTTATTGGTGTTTTTTTACGCTATTCACAGAAAGGGGTTGACCCTGTTGGCAAAATGGCGGGAGCGATCAGCTTGTGCAAAAGCGCCAGACAAATCATATATCTGTCATAACGAACCTGTGTTTTCGGTCTATGGCAGATTAGTGTCTCCCTGACTGCCAGACTTTTCCACAGATCCTGTGGATAACCCTGTGCATAGACGGTAGAAAACATTGCAACATCACCCAAAAATCACGCCTCAGGACGACATGATCACTTTTTGATCAATCATTTTTATTTTAATATCAACAGGTTACGTTATTTTTATGGGTATTTAACGTAGTTGTCATTTTTTTCTGCAGAAAAAGAGCATTGACAAAAAACTGTGTACAAAATTGGGGCAGCCACACGTTACCAAGAGTGACACCCTGGTACAGCCGTGCATATAACAGGCCACTTTCCTTCCCCACTATCCGGTTCGCCACTGCCACCCTGCCCCTCAAGCACACACCTTCAGAGCAAGAGTGGCAGGGTTCGCCTGTTAGCCGAATGCCTGCAAGCCGGTCTGCGCCCGGCCCAGGATCAAGGCATGGACATCGTGCGTACCTTCGTAGGTATTCACCGCTTCCAGGTTCATCACGTGGCGAATCACATGGTATTCATCGCTGATCCCGTTGCCGCCGTGCATATCACGGGCCTGGCGGGCGATATCGATAGCCTTGCCACAATTGTTGCGCTTCATCAGCGAGACCATTTCCGGTGCCCAGTTTCCTGCATCCATCAACCGGCCCAGCTGCAACGCGCCCTGCAGGCCCAGGGTGATCTCGGTCTGCATGTCAGCCAGCTTTTTCTGAATCAGCTGGGTCGCCGCCAGGGGCGGCCAAACTGTTTGCGGTCCAGGGTGTACTGGCGAGCCGCATGCCAGCAGAATTCCGCCGCTCCCATGGCGCCCCAGCTAATCCCGTAGCGCGCCTTGTTCAGGCAGCTGAACGGCCCTTTCAGGCCTTCCACGTCCAACCGGTTTTCTTCCGGCACAAAGCAATCATCCAGCATGATCTGCCCGGTGATGGATGCACGCAGAGAGAACTTGCCTTCGATCTTCGGGGTGCTGAAGCCGTCAAAGCCCCGCTCCACCACAAAGCCGTTGATCTTGCCGTCCAGGTTGGCCCACACCACCGCCACATCCGCGATCGGCGAATTGGTAATCCAGGTCTTGGCCCATTTAGCAGGTAACCGCCATCCACCTTTTTGGCACGGGTGCTCATGGAGCCCGGATCAGAACCATGGTCCGGCTCGGTCAGCCCAAAGCAGCCCACCCATTCGCCGGTGGCCAGCTTCGGCAGGTATTTCTCGCGCACCGCTTCACTGCCAAAGGTATAGATAGGAACATCACCAGGGACGACTGCACGCTCATGGCTGAACGGTAACCGGAATCCACCCGCTCCACTTCCCGGGCGACCAGGCCATAGCTGACATGGTTCACGCCGGCGCCACCATATTGCTCAGGAATGGTGGGGCCGAGAAAGCCCAGTGCGCCCATTTCCGTCATGATTTCCCGGTGAAAATCTCGTGGCGATTCGCTTCAAGCACACGGGTCATCAATTTGCTCTGGCAGTAATCCTGCGCCGCATCACGGATCATTCGCTCGTCTTCGGTGAGCTGGGTTTCCAGCAACAAGGATCTTTCCAATCAAATCTCTGCATCTTCAATCCTGTTCGGTTCATTCCCGCAGAGCGGACATGTTCATCAGACAATGTCCGCGCTGCGGCATCGTTAATTGTTCACTGTCTTTCAATCACCATGGCCACACCCTGGCCTACCCCGATACACAGGCTCACCAGTGCATAGCGACCGCCAGTGGCTTCCAGCTGCCGCGTGGCGGTGAGGGCCAGGCGGGCGCCGGAGGCACCCCAGCGGATGGCCCACGGCTATAGCGCCGCCATTCGGGTTCAGACGTTCATCATCGCCAGCCAGCCCCAGCTGCTTGCAGCAGCCCAACACCTGGGCGGCGAATGCCTCATTGATTTCGATGACATCCATCTGCTCCAGCGTCAGGCCGGCCCGGGCCAATGCCTTGTTACAGGCCTCAACCGGCCCCAACCCCATGACGCGAGGCGCCACACCAGCAACGGCCCCGGCCAGAATACGGGCACGGGGGGCAATGCCAGCGGCTTCTCCGGCCGCTCGGGAGCCCACGATCAGCGCCGCCGCCCCATCATTCACCCCCGACGCATTGCCGGCAGTAATCACCCCACCGTCCACAATCGCCGGCAGTTTGGCCAGCTTGTCCACGCCGGTTCCCGGACGCGGGTGCTCGTCATCAGTCACCGTCAGCGGGTCTTTCTTGCGACCCTGCGGCACCGTTACCGGTGTTATTTCTTCACGGAAGAAGCCCCGCTCACGGGCGTCTTGGTAACGCTGCTGGGATCGGGCGGCAAAGGCGTCCGCGGATTCACGGCTGATGCCCAGATCCTCAGCCACATTTTGTGCCGTCTCCGGCATGGTATCGCCACCAAACTGCTGGAGGATGGTCGGGTTGGGGAAACGGGCACCAATGGTGCTGTCGAAAATCGTCATATCCCGGCTGAACGCTTTTTCCGCCTTCGCCATGACAAACGGCGCCCGGCTCATGGATTCCGTACCACCGGCAATGATCAGCTCCCCCTCCCCCACAGTGACCATACGGGCGGCATCCAGAGTCGCCGCCAGGCCACTGCCACAGAGACGGTTCACGGTAATCCCCGCCACCGATTCCGGCAGGCCGGCAAGCAAACCCGCATGGCGAGCCACGTTACGGGCATCCTCACCGGCCTGATTGGTGTTGCCGATCACCACGTCTTCATAGCCCGCAGGCTCGAAACGATTGCGCTGTACCAGCTCGCGGATCACCCCGGCCAGCAAGTCATCCGGCCGCACCGGCGCCAACGCGCCGCCGTGGCGGCCAAAGGGGTGCGCAGACCATCGTAAATATAGGCATCAAGCATTACATTCTCCGAATGCGCAGCATGCTCCATGCAACACGCAGCAACGCGTAAACGCCCTCGGCCAGACGTCACGGCCGTGCCCACGAGTCAGTGTGGGGCGCGCGCCAAAAGGTCACCAAATCCAATGGCTTCCACCGCGTTGTTGCGTGCTGCCTGGAGCGTGCTGCAGCCAGTTCGTCCGCTATGCGGAATGATGTTTTGAAACTTGACGGGCAGAATAGGCCGTGACAGAGTGCGATGCAAGTGGTGCAACCGAGCAGTCAGACGGCCGCACCACCGACAAGAACCCGTCGTTACCGCCCCGAACCATTATAGCCGCCGGACCCAGCCATGATTCGTGATGCCGAAATCCTCTCCCAATTGACCGACACCATTGCCCGTTTTGTACGCGAACGGCTTGTGCCTGCCGAACAGCAGGTGGCCGAGAGCGACACCATTCCCGACGACATTGTCGCCGACATGAAGGCCATGGGGCTATTCGGGCTGTCGATTCCGGAAGAGCTTGGCGGACTCGGGCTGACCATGGAAGAGGAAGTGATGGTGGCCTTTGAACTGGGTCGCACCTCCCCCGCGTTTCGCTCCCTGATGGGCACCAACAATGGCATCGGCGCCCAGGGCATCCTGATTGATGGCACCGACGAACAGAAACAGAAATACGTGCCCCAGCTCGCCACCGGGGACGTGATCGGCGCCTTCTGCCTGACCGAACCGGACGTGGGCTCCGACTCCGGCGCAGTGAAAACCCGGGCCGAAAAAGACGGCGACCACTACATTCTCAACGGTACCAAGCGCTTTATCACCAACGGCCCCCGCGCCGGCCTCTTTACCGTGATGGCGCGCACCAACCCGGATATCCAGGCGGTGGCGGCGTCACCGCCTTTATCGTCGATGGCGACACCCCCGGCATTCACCGCGGCAAGGCCGACGTAAAATGGGCCAGAAAGGCGCCCACACCTGCGACATCATTTTTGAAAACTGCCGGGTGCCCGCAGAGAACATCATCGGCGGACAGGAAGGCAAGGGCTTCAAAACCGCCATGAAAGTGCTGGACCGGGGCCGGCTGCATATTTCTGCCATCTGCGTGGGCGTGGCCTACCGGCTGATCGAAGACGCCGTGAATTTTCTGCCGAACGCAAACAGTTCGGCAAGCCCATCATCGAGCACCAGCTGATTCAGGCCATGCTGGCTGACTCCCGCGCTGAAGCTTTCGCCGGCCGTTCCATGGTGCTGGAAGCGGCCCGCAGCAAGGACCGGGGCGAACGCGTCAGCCTGGATGCCTCCTGCTGCAAGCTGTTCTGTTCGGAAATGGTGGGCCGTGTGGCCGATCGCGCCGTGCAGATTCACGGCGGCGCAGGTTACATGGCTGACTATCCGGTGGAACGCTTCTACCGCGATGTGCGCCTGTTCCGGATTTACGAAGGCACCACCCAGATCCAGCAGATCGTCATTGCCCGGGAACTGGCACGGCAGGCGGGGAATAGTTGAAAGTTCAAAGTTTAAAGTTGAAACGCGAATCACTGTTTCTGCCAATTGAACAAAGCCCGAACCGCGCCGACATACCGTATTCACTATGCAGGCATAGTTTCCCACAAAAACAGCCGCCATTTTGATCCCGCGAATACGGCATTTAATCGCGGGCACTGATTTCATCAATTACCTTTGACCCTGAACGCGCCTTTCAACTTTAAACTTTGAACTTTCAACTTCCCCATGCCCCTGACCCGCACTCTCGATTACACCCTCCCCCTGTGCATGATCGGCACGATCCTGTTTCTGGTGTTCGATCTGGACGCAGGAGCCTGGCTGGCGCGACTCGCTCTGCTGCTTTACCTGCTGGTGCAATGGCCCCGGCAGGCACGGATGGCAAAGGGGATTTTGCTGGTGGTTATCGCCATGGCGGCGTTGTTATCTGGCGTGAAGCCCAGCCTGTTCCGGTTTTGCTGCAGGCCCTGGATCGCCTCTGTTTTTGCCACCTTTGTTTCATCCTGGGCCTGCTGCGCGTCTCTGCCATGCGCTCGCGGCTGGTTCGCGATGCCGGACAGACCCTGATCCGCCAGAAGCCCGCCCTGCGCTATCCCACCCTGTCCTGGGGACCGCGCTGTTCGGCATCATTATCAACATCGGAGTGCTGAACCTGTTCGGCGCCATGGTAATGCGCAGCAATACTCTCAAGGCGGCTGGTGGCCACGATGACATTCAGCAAGCCCGCGAGCGGCGCATGATGCTGTCCATTCTGCGCGGTTTGCCCTGGCCCCTCTGGTGTCGCCACTGGGGGTCACCATGGCGGTGATTCTGGCCAATATGCCCAGCCTCACCTGGGCCAGCCTGGCGCCGGTGGCGCTGCCCACCGCCGGGCTCTTTTTTCTGCTTGGCTGGTGGCTGGACTGGCAGCTCAGACCCAAAAAATTGGCAGAAAGGGTACCTGTAACACAGCCTCCCTCGCTATCGCCGCTGATTCGCTTCACCTTGCTGGCCCTGCTGATCACACTGAGCGTATTTGCCGTCGCCCTGGCGGGGAATCTGCGTTTACCCGTCGCCGTCCTGATCGCCTGTCCGCTTGCTGCCATTCTGTGGATGGCAAAGCAAAGGCGGCGACTCGGCGGCGGCACCGGGCTGCGACGCTCGTTCACCTTGCTAGCCCGACACTCGCGCTTAATCTTCGGCGCTAATCGAGAGGGGAAATTGCGGTGCTGGGCGGCTCAGCCTGCCTGGGCGCATTGATTACGCCTTTAGTGGATCAACACGCCCTGCATAATCTGCTACTGGCCACACACCTGCAGGGGGCCGCCATGGCAGTGGCGGCCATGTTGCTGGTGGTCGGGTTGGCACAGGTGGGCCTGAACCCGATTGTGTCTGTCACCCTGCTGGCTTCATTGCTGGGTGACGGCGTCGGGGTGGATCCAAGAATTCTGGCCGTCGGTCTAATGTGCGCCTGGAGCCTGTCGATGATCTCCTCGCCCTTCACCGCCTCCATGCTAGTGCTCAGTCAGATGATTCATCGCTCGCCCTATCGCATCGCCTGGCGCTGGAATGGTCTCTTCTTTGTGCTGGTGGTGCCGCTGCTGGCGTTATGGATTGCAATGCTGGGGCAATGGTTATGAGAGCAGTTGAAAGTTCAAAGTGTAAAGTTGAAAAGCGCGAAAAATGGGGCAGCCATTCGGTAAATGCTTTCCCCCGCGTTTCCACCAAACACGCAACGCGGGCAGGGCTTAACTGTTCACGCCAGGCTCGCCCGAACTTTTTAACTTTACACTTTGAACTTTCAACTCACCCTCTGATCAGGCCGCGAAGTGCCAGATTCCATCGCAGTCTTCACGCTGCACTCGGCCCTGCTCCAGCAGGCAATTAAGGTGCGCAATGCTCTCGCCCATGGCAAACATCATTTGCTGCACATCCAGTTGCCGTTTAAACATTACCGGCAGCACATCATGCGCACTATGCGGTTGATCACGGCAGGCGGCCTGCACCTGATCCAGTTGCTCAGCATGGTGATCCACCAGCGCATTAATCCGCGTATGCAGGCCCCGAAAAGGCAACCCGTGGGCGGGCAACACCAGGTGTCTTCCGGCAGCGCATCACGGATTACCGTCAGGCTATCCACAAAGGCGGTCACCGGATTGGCGTCCGGCTCCGTGGGGCGCACCATCAAGTTACTGGAAATAGTCGGCAGCACTTGATCGCCACTGAGCAACAACCGGTCGGTGCTGCGGTACAAACACAAATGCTCTGGTGCGTGGCCGCGGCCGATATACACCAGCCAGCGTTCACCATTGATGGTCAACGTATCGCCCTCGGCCACAAATTTCGGGCTCTCAGGCAAAGGCATCACCACCCGGCGAAAGCCGTTGCCTTTACCCGCCACTTTATCCAGGTCTTCTCCTTGCAGGCCGTGGCTACCCAGAAACCCTTGAACCGCTCAATGGTCTGGGCGTCCGTTGCCACACAGATATCAGTTGCCAGTTGCCACTCGCCACGACTCATGATTACCGGCGCATCGCACTGCTGCTGCAGCCAGCCCGCCATACCCAGATGATCCGGGTGATAATGGGTAACGATCACCCGGGTGACCGGTTTGCCATCGAGGTGTTCTACCAGCAACTGCTGCCAGATTTCCCGGCTGCGCCGAACACCGAGGCCGGTATCCACAATCACCCAACCCTGGTTATCTTCCAGCAACCAGAGGTTGATATGGTCGAGCGCAAAGGGCAGCGGAAAACGCAGCCAGAAAACCCCCTCGGCCACCTTGAAGGCTGACCTGCCGGCGGCAGGTCAGTAAACGGGTAGATTAATGGGGAACTCGTCATAACGTTTTCCTTTTACTGCTAATACGGCAAATAGGAGCACAACCATGCGTGCCTGGTGTATTGAAGATAAGCAACTGCAACTGGAGACCCTGCCCGACCCGCAACCCGGGCCGGAGGAAATCCGCGTACAGGTCAAAGCCATTGGCGTGAACCGGGCAGACCTGCTGCAAGTGCTGGGCCGCTACCCGGCACCACCGGGCACCAGCAGCCGTATCCCCGGGCTCGAGTATGCAGGCGTTGTCAGTGCCGTTGGCGAACGAGTACAGCAACGTAAAGTCGGTGATGCGGTGATGGGGCTGGTACCGGGTTGTGCCTATGCCGAGCAGATCATCACCCATGAGCGCGAGGCCCTGACGGTGCCTGAAGGCATGGACTTTGCCCTCGCTGCCACGCTGCCGGAAGCGTTTCTGACCGCCTACCGAGCACTGTTTCTGGAAGGCGGACTGCAACCGGGACAGTGGTGCTTGGTGCGTCCGGCCACCGCGGGCGTCGGCCTCGCCGCCACAGCTGGCCAACACCCTCGGCGCCCGGCCCATCGGCAGCAGCCGGGACTTGAGCAAACTCGACACCGCCAACAACATGGGCCTTGCCGCCCAAGTGTGTGAAGACGGCACCCTCACTGCCCAGCTCAACGCCATTACCCATGGCGACGGTGTCGCGGTAATTCTGGATATGGTCGGCCCGGACTGGAACGATCTGCTCGGTGGTCTGCGTACAGAAGGCAGCTTGGTGAACATCGGCGTCCTTGGCGGCTTGAACACAGAGCTGAATCTGGGCGCTCTGCTGATGAAGCGCCAGACCCTGAAAAGCATGACCATGCGCAGCCAACCGCTGGAAAACCGCATTCGCCTGGCACAAATTTTTAATGACCGCCTGGCCCCGCTGTTTACTAACGGCGCCCTGCTGCCGCTGCCGCTGGAAACCTTTCCCTTTGAAGAGGCAAGTGCCGCCCACGAACACATGGCCAGCAACGACTTTAGTGGCAAGCGTGTGATCGTTGTCGAATAATCGATGGGTCGAAGTGTGCATTGCGGCCCGCAGGAAAACAGTATTCGGAATACTATTTCACATTTTGTTCCTGCGCCTCAATGACCAAAACAACCACTGCGACGGACCCGCAGTCCTCCCAAGCTGGCCCAAGCGAAGCGGCAAGCGGCAAGGCAAACTCTGCGGCCGTTATCCAACCCACACTTTCCCAAACAAAAAAAAAGCGGGTACCCAAGGAGGGTACCCGCTGAAAGACACCACTAAGGGGTTAGCGGTGTGCGCTACAACACGGTTTGAAGCCGTTAACTCTTTTTACGAGCCTGGCGTTTCGGGGCAGGTTTTTCGGGCTTTTCCTCGGCGTGATCCAGTGCCTGAGTCAATTCCTGCACCCGTTGTTCAAGCTGTTCGACCTCCCGTTTATTGGGCAGGCCTAAACGGGATAAAGCCTTGTTAAAACGATCATCAAAGGCTTTTTCCATTTTATCCATGGTCTCGCCCGTATGGTGGCGAACCCGTTCTTTAATCTCTTCCACCCGGGACTCGGTTTTGTCCTTGGTGTGCCGCTCTACTTCGCGGCCCGCTTCCACCAGGCATCAAAAGCCGCTGCCCTCTTCTTCGGCGCGAGCAAAAGCGCCCAGACCGGCAAGCCAGATCTGATGGGTGTACTTGCGAATGTCTCGTGAAGCCCCGCTCAGGGCTTTCAGCGGGTTTTGACGCCCGTCTTTTTCGTTCTGGTTCTGTTCTTGGTCGGACATGGTCCAAACTCCCGAAGGCAATTCCACGAGCGAATGCAGCGGGAAAACAACACACAAGCATCATCAACGCGCGGGGTAGATTATAGGGGGATAGTGCCACTGGACAGCGGCACATTGTCGAACAATAAAACAGTATTAGCCAGGAGATCTCTTCCTGTTAAGCCAAGTGCGTAGAATCCAGACAATCGACACGATGATGGCACTATTCGCCGGCATCATCCTTGTCGGTGGAGCCTTGCCGACGGCCGCTAATCAAGCCAACGCCACGGGCCAGATCCCG
>UEXL01000231.1_pt1 | contig 21408 bp, 30 predicted proteins | sample 1796671 | NCBI WGS metagenome assembly UEXL01 (sample SAMEA4772471, study PRJEB27181) | metagenome | reverse complement strand
TTTAGACCAACGCGATGACTTATGGAATCAACTGCGAGTGTATCATTATCTATTGAGACATTTCCCGTTACCGTGAGATCACCATTGAATCCATTTCCACTTGTAATACTGAGACCCCGGAGAGTCGACAGCATTTGCCGCGGTATTCCCTGTATTTACAACTTGTGAAAGGGTTTGAAGCTTGGTTGGTAACTTCATTGGATCAATCTTTCGGAGATCATTGTTGACAGAGTTCACATATACATAGTTGACACTTGCATTACTTGTTTCAATGACGGCATTTGGAATATCATTGGAGCGACCGATACCTGTCACAAACACACCACCATTACTACCATGAACTTTTGTGACAACTCCAACATTCTGAATAAGATCATTATTAAAGGGTTTTACATTTGATAACCCTCCAGGTACGGTGTTACTGACGTATACAGTTTCACCCGCTATAAAACCAGTCGTGACGACACTAAGGGCCTTACCGTATGCTACAGCTGTACCTTGTTGACCAGTTGTGAGTTGTTGATTTGATAAACCAATGCAAAAATGGCATGGTATCGGTACTATCTGAATGGGCGAGACCGACATTTAAGATATTTGAATTATGGGTTCCTTTAACATATACGGCATCACCCTTTTCTATCGTCGCTGAGTCTTCATCGTTACGAATTTTGACATATGTATGCATAGGGTAGTCATTTACCCATTCTCCGCCATCATACAACAAAACTTGATCATCGAGTGGATTTGAAGCGGTGTTGGACACATTCTCCAATTGACCCAAGCGGATCTGAACATTTGAAATTTGATCTGTGACGATGGCAGTTGTGGGATCCAAAAAGTCCATTGTGTGGGTTATGAAGACATTTGGACCCTCAAGGTGGGTGTTTGCACTGACAATGAGATCCTTTGTTACTTCAACATTTCCAGAAACATAGGCGTTGCCACTCACAGATAGTTGTTTTGTAACATTGACATTCCCAGAGACATATGTATTACCCACAACTTCAAGATCCTTATCGGCGTAGACATTACCGCTGACCGTCAATTCTTCGGTCACGGAGACATTTTGGGACACATACACATTCCCGTCAACAACAAGATCTTCGTGTGCGTAAATGTTAGCATCCACATGGGTTAGACCATACACGTGTACATTAATATCTTCATCTGTTTGGTGTAAATATCTTATCTGTTGGATTGGCATCGGTATAACCGATTGCGAATTCATCCGACCCTTCACGGTACCCAATAACCACATTTGACAACGCATCGGGTCTATGCATAAGTACACCCAAATCAAGAGTTGTATCTTCAGAAGTGTTATTTTGACCAAGTTCAATAAAAGCATCTTTAATTGCTGTATTCTCCGCGTAGATTACAGTTGTATCACCATTGACCCGTAAGATTACCGTCAATCACCATATCACGCAAAACTGCATTTCCAGAAACGACAAGAACATTTGAACCAAATTCATCAATGTAAAGGTTTGAACCAACGCTCACAGTGTGTTGTGGCAAAAGATTTGAAATACCGACATTTGAATCCGTGACAAAACCAGTATTATTGTCATCGTGACCCCCACCTGTAAATTGAACGGTATTTGATGTGACATTTGCACGATCTACCGCAAGGACGAGCGTCACGCCACCGACAAGGGCATTCGCGGATTCTCCAGATTCTGTAATCTCCTTGGTGTTGCGATCATACATCAAAAGTACAACTTCGGGGGCTGAAAAATCGGGTCGGTTCCTGATAGGTGACAAATACACCGCATTACTGTATGGGTTGGAACCAAGACATTACTTGCGTTGAAGACAATGGTATTATCCGCCTGATCCGTTGAGTCGGGTACATGCTTACCAAACCTGATCTCCGTAGATCTTTCTATAGCAGGTATATTCTTAACCATTTAATATAGGGAGGCAAATTAATTTGCGTAAAGAAGACCAGCCATCCCATTTTGTATGCGAAGTATGTTATAGTTGACGGCATAAATTGGGTCATTTATGACTGTCCCCTCACTCATAATCTTGGCTGACTCAATGCGACTGAAATTGAGGGTCCCCGTTGGTTGGAGAGAACTTGTCATAAGACAAAAACAATAAAGGAAAAAGTCTGGAGAAGTCACAAAGTTTGTGTGATAATAGTTCATCACATCAATATAGTGTGGCTTACCCCATCGGTAGTTTCCAAGTTCAACACCATTTATACTCAACTTGACTTTGTTTGTTGGTGATGTGAGAGCGCCATCTGTTGTGGTGTCTGAAGATGCCAAATACTTCACTGGGTGGTTAAAGATGAGATCTTGAACAGTTTCACCACTTGGAATATTTTTCTGCACCTGGGTGATGAGAAGGTCGTGTGTACGCGTCGCAATATTGCCACGTTCTTCATTGTCAAGATAGTAGTAGTTGGCATACATTTCAAAATTGTAGTTTGCTGCTTGGGAACCCCAGTGAATGCGTAACTCCACATTATGATAGTTGAGCGCAACGAGTGGGAGTGCACACTGTGGTCCTTCACAAAAGAAGAAACGAAGGGGATAAAAATAGGAACGCGCATGGACACCTGGGTGTGTACCGATAGCACTTCGTGAAACATTTTGTGCAAATGTATCAATCGCAATCTTTTCTGTAAACACTGAATCTTGTGTATCAATCACAGAACCACCAATGAGCAACTCAATTTTATCAATGAGTAAATCCCATCGCGAGGTATCTTTAGCTTCTGTTGTATCATCGATCGTCAAATAGATATATCCGAGCATATCACCCGATTTCTCAATTTGAACACTTGACATTGAATTATTTTTCACATCTCCGCGTATAGTTTGCTTTTCAACGGATTGTGAAAAATTAGAGTGTCGTTTAAAGGTTGAACTAAAAAACGATATCTCTGGGTTGCCCATAATGTACTCATCCTGAGCACCAATTGCTACAAGTTGAACAATACCCGAAGACATGTTATTACTACTTTAAAGGAGAAAATTACAAGTTTGGTTTTCTACACACAAATCTAAAAACTAAGAAGTTTTCACCTGCATCTGTGGAATTTTTAATTGTATTACCATCTTGATCTCTGATGGTCACAGCGAGGCGATCAATACGCCTGATTGGGTTGATATATTGTGTCGCGATTGGATAGTTGTCTTTGAAAGTGATGAGTGAATTACTTCCACCGTGTGTAGTGCTTTCACTTATGAGACTCGCAAAAGAACTTCGGAGCATACTTAAGTGTCCCTGACCAGTCAAAACATTTGAAGCTCTGTCATTGAAATATGGAATCCAATTCTTCAACTGAGACATAGCAATGTTCGGTCGCAACGGTTGAATGAATGTGAGCCGCAAGAGTCTCGCCTGAACCACATTTTTGAGGGGTTGCTGAAGGTGGCAAGTAAAAGTGTTCGCACTGTCTTGTCCAATCGTGTCAACGGTTATGGTGTGATACTCATAGTCAAGATCTGGAATAGTCTGGGGCGAAGTAACCAAAGCCATTTAGTATTAGCTTAGATTAAAGATCCACCAATTCCGTCCTCAATCTCATAGCCCGCTTGTTCCGCGACGAGCTTTTCAGAGCCACAGACACCACCTGGTGTGAGACTCTTGGTGTAGGTGCTCCCTCGCTGGTGTGACCAGGGGCGCATTCAAGACGGTGTTCCAAGTTGAAGATAGACTCTTCGTTGATCGCCTTAATGGTGATTGGTCTGGGTTGGTACTTGCTGGTGTTTTTCAACATACCGAGCACAAAGATCAAGCACGATCAAGGCAACAATGGACATGATGGCATTTCGGTTAGCACGGTTAAGGTTGAACATATAATGTACACATATAATTTTTTCTAAAGTGCGTTAAAGGTTATTGAATAGTTTCCTATTAGAGAGTAGATGGCTGAAGAAATTGTCTTAGATCGTGGGAGTGCCACTGTGATGAAATTGACGCCGATGAACAGGCCCTGATGGATGAAATTGAGATTTCAGTGCCTCGTGCTCAGCCTGTGCGTCGTCCCACTTCTAACAGACCACCACCACAACAACCACAACAACAAGAAGCCATGGATGCTTTCGTGAACCCAAACAAGCAAACAGCACCAACTCAGCCACAACAACAAGATGAAGAAATTGATTATGGCGAGGATGATGACGCATTCTTTGACGATGCCAACGATGGACCTCAGTTTGGAATGCAGGAAGAACGACCCTCAAAGGGGTATTCTTCTATTGATGAAGAAAAGGCGGATCTCATTAACAAGTTGGGTCGCCTCGAAAAGAAAGGATTCAGTGTTAACAAGAGACTTACTGCATACTCTAACATAGACGAATTGAGAACTGAAGTGAAGCGGATCACATACAGTATTGATGTTGAGCAATCTATTCGCTTCTCTCGGCGTATGTTGGTTGCTTGTGTGACTGGTCTAGAATTCCTCAACAAAAGGTACAACCCCTTTGAGATCCAACTTGAGGGTTGGTCGGAGTCTGTCATGGAGAATGTAGATGACTATGATGGAGTCTTTGAAGAGTTGTATGTCAAGTACAGATCCAAGGTCAACGTCGCCCCAGAAGTCAAGCTTATCATGATGTTGGGTGGTTCGGCGATGATGTTCCACTTGACAAACAGTATGTTTAAGAGCGCTCTCCCCAATATGAATGATGTTCTCAAGCAAAACCCAGAACTTATAAAAATATGATGTCCGCAGTTCAAAACACGACGAGATCACCCTCTGGTCCAGCTGATGCTGCTCCAGTTGGAGGCACTGGTCAGTATGAGATGCAGGGACCAGGGATTGACATCTCAAGCCTCATGGGTGGTGTCATGATGCCACCCCCACCACCAATGAACACAACTATACAACTTCCAGTCAGTGAACAAGATGATGATGATATGTCGGACATTGTATCAATTTCGGGCGAATCTACAGGTGGTGAAGTCAAGGAAGTGAATGTGGATAGCACCTCCAAGTCAAAGCGTGGTCGCAAAAAGAAGAAGACTGAAATTAATCTCTAAGTACAGTATAAATGATAGGTTACTGTCCTTTGGAGGATCTCGAACCTCCTAAGAGGCAACAGGTCGCGCCTGCACCTGTTGTTCAACCAAAGACCGAAGCGAGTCTTGAAGAAACCGAGTGTAATTACGTCGTCATGGCTTTCATTGTCGGCGTTCTATTCTTAGCCGTCTCTGATTCCATCAGGGCGTAAATTGATTTTTAATTCTACCTTTGGGTTTTCCCCTTACGGTAAAATTATTTAATATGTAAATGCTACGATTTCGGTTTGACCACCTGTACCATCGTCAAGATCCACTTCGGCTGAAAGATCTCGTGTAATCTTTACAAGTTTACCACCACACGCGGATATGAGTTCCACGAAAATGTCGTATGAGTAGATTCTCATACCATCGGTGTTGTAAGGTGTAATACTTATACCACGAATACCCGTTGTAACAGTTGGACTCCATGGATAACTATTTGTTCCACCAAACAAGTTCTTTGTACCAATGGCGATATCAATCGTTGAAGTACTTTCATCACCCGTACCACCTTGAAGTTCAAGTAGCATCGTACTCAGGTCCTTGACAGTTGAACCATCCGTTCTCCTCAAAATGGCTGTCACTTTTTCGCGTAGAAGGCGCCGGTTCCAAATATGAGTTGAATATCTTTCGCAACGCCCTCGCCCACAGAGAATGTCTTAGAGTATGTCTTTCTGGAAACTTCCACCGAGTTAGTTATGACACCACCACCAACTTCAAGATCTGTTGAAGCAGTATCACCACTTAGACCAATGGCGACTTGATTACCAAGATCAATGTTACCACCAACTGAAACGTCACCCACGATTTCAAGATCGCTATTTACAATTGTTGTTTTGGACGATGTAATTGGATTTATGTAGACATTACCTGTTGTATCTGAATAAATATTGGAAGAACCTCCAGTTGTTGTGAACTCTATGATTGCGCTTGAAGAAGAGCTCTCCACCCGTGGGATACCGTCATACACATGGAACTTTGTGGCTGGTTTGTTCGTACCCACACCCACATTACTTGAATGAATGAGGTGAATACAATTTGTTTGGGTGCTATTATTGGCAACACCCATTACGAGACCTGTGGTACCATTCGTCGCATTACTGAAGCCTCTGAGGTACCCACCTTCACCATCATCTGTGTAGATAAGCATACCAGTTTCTTTATTTGTACCACCACTCTCAAGTCTCAAGAGGTCAGTGTTCCCTGAAGTTGTGTCATATACATGAATATTTGAGTTTGGCGCCTCCGTACCAAGGCCTAACCGACCATCGGCGTCAAAGCGAGCAAACTCTGAGTCACTACTATCATTGATTTCGTGAACAAATGTTAACGCGCGGCGTGTGCTACCGTCGAGTACGCTTCTAATGATGTTACGACTTGTACCACCAGATGTTGTCGAAAACTCAATACCTGTCAGTTTGAATGAACCACCACCAGCAAACTCAACATCACCATTGACGACAAGTTTTGTATTGGCACCTCTACCATTCGCATCAGATCTCTGACCACCGACAACTACGAGACCATTATCACAAACAACGAGTGGTTTGTCTGTTTGACCATCCATATCGTCTAAAATATTATAAAAGGTATCACCCGAAGATGTGTATGTTTGGAACACATGTTCACCCGCTATGTGTCTAATTCTATCAGGACCTTCGTCGACCGATGAGGCATCGTTACCCTTGAAAATGAGCAATTCTGTTCTTGAAAAATCAAGATTATATGCACGCTCGATAATATGGGTATTACCAAATTCATCACCCGTGAGGCCCCCAAATGAAAGTTGTTGTCCTACCACGACATTACCATTGACTTCAAGGGCGCCCCTTGGTACATCTGTACCTATACCCACATTGCGAGATGTCCCGTCTATGAATACACCTATAGCAGCCGCGTCATAAACCTTATCGGGGTTTTGTGTAATTCGGAAGTCATTGGAACCGGATACACCCACCGCCCAACCCGTAGGATCTATGTCCCCGTCGGTTTGAATGTAAGATGTAAACGCGTTACCTTCATTGATATCGGTCTGCATAGCGATTATCGCATCACCCGATGGGGTCTCGTGATTGTGTACGAGGATACCATTTGTCAAGGGGTTTGCTGTACCCGTAGAATATACCTCCAAATGTGCTGTGGGTTGTGTAGTACCGATACCCACGCGCCCTTCACTTTGAAGAGTCAAAACATCTACTTCATCTGTATAGTCTTCATCCGCCAGATATATATCCATCTTTGTTTTGGATTTCCCAGATGCGTTGTCATGCTTACCCAATTTGAAAGTGGCTCGCACACCGTGGCGTGTCGCATTTCCTTCACGAGCCAAGTGCAACACTGTACCGAGGTCAGTGGTATCCACAATTGGTTGAGTGTTTGTTACAACAAGGGAAGAGTTCAGGTGACTGTACCCATTTCTGTATGTTGGTTGATCATTGAGAAACACAGTTCCACCAGAAGTGTGGAGTCTACCCACCGGTGAGCTACATTTATACCCACATTACTTGATTCCAAGAGAGTCAATTTGGGTGTACCCATTGTGGGTGTGGTACTCGCGAAAAACTTGACACCTTTTCCAGCCCCAACTATATTTTCAACCCGTGTTTCCCCATTGGGAACACTCGTATACGCACGCATCGCGATATTACCCGTAGATCCCCATATGTTACCAGTTGAAATGGTGTTACTACCAATGACATAGATATTACCCGACACTGTAAGTCTCTCCGTTGGATTTGTGTTTGCGATTCCAACTTTGCCATCGGATGTAATTCGTATTCTCTCCGCATTCTTTGTTTTGAATCGTATGTTTTGATGTGTATTTGAAGTACTCGCACCATATACTTCTATGGAGCTCACATTTGAGGCAGTTGGACCGGATTTAAGCACAAGTACATTTGATGTACTATCGCCACCGAATCTATCTGCGTGAACAACGAGGTTTGAACTTGAAAAAACCATTTCAGTTGTGAGATTTGTTGTTGCGGTGTTGCCAAGGATGCGTAAACTGTTTATTGCACTTGTATTAGCAAATATTTTGGCGCCCACGGAGAGTGTATCCGTAGGTGATAGGTTTGAAATACCCGATGGAGCCGTACCCGCAGTGCGTAACGCATTCATTTGGACATTTCCACTTATCGTCACAGGTGTCGCAGAAGTCGCATCCAATGTGAGCAGATTACCAGCTCTCAAACCAGTTGATCCAAGTATGAGACCCTTGGCGTACACATTACCATCTGCGTAGACAACATTTGAGTTTGTGTCGTCAATAAAGACATTTGAACCTACACAGAGGTCGTGTGTTGGATATATGTTCGCGGCACCTATATTGTTTGATGTGTAAATGTCACCATATACATGAACATTAACGGACTTTGTATTGTCTACATTAATTGACGCAGAATTATACCCACCATATGCATCCGTTTGAAAAAAGGCCATCTCTCTACCCCTATTACCCGCGACAAAACCAAGAGCTACATTTGAGTATCCCGTGCCAGGTGTCATAACAAATGCCGTTTCTCGTGACAGCACATCATTTCCAAAACCGGAGTGAATGACTACATTGGCAACACGCAAATCCTGTGTAGCTATATATGTTGCGGTTTCTGAGACTGTAATATTACCAGTCACAGCGATATTACCCACAAGGTTCAAGTAACCTTCTTGATACACATTACCCTTTAACATCATGACATTGGAACCCTGGCCAAAAATACCAACATTACTTCCAACACTCAAGTTTGAAGTTTTGATACCACCCACAACAGTGATGACATTTGAATTTGTCTCCTTAATTGAAAGATTTGCCCCAGATGTTATAAGTCTATCGGTCACGATCACATTTGTAGCAACCAAGTTACCACTCACTGTCATCAAATCACGACCTGTTAAGTCTATGTCAACCTTCCTTGTGTCGCCACTATTTACCTGAAACGCCTTTGTTGGGTTCGTTGTACCGATGGCAAATTGATTTTCAATGAATAAACGCTCAGCTTTACCACGACCTTTCAAGTCAAGCACAATTGTGTCAGTTTCATCCACAAAAAAACTTGTTACCCACGGAAAGAGATTTTGTTGGTGTTGTGTTCGCTATACCAAGGCGCCCCTTTGTGCCAAGTTCTTCAACGAGGAGAAGTTCATTCGCTTCAACTTCCTTCGTCAAAATACTCTTGACACCCGTAAGAGTTTCTTGTTCAACGGGTTCTGCGTCCAGACTTGCCACATAAATCTGTTCGAATCTCGCGGTGCGACCCATTTATACTTTAGTTCCCGAATAAAATTCCAGCCAATCCATCCTTGATCCTGAGGACATTATAGTTTAAGGCGAACACACTGATGTCATCTTGTCTCCCCCCTAAAGTTACCCTTCTCAACACCTCGAAGTATAAGTTTTGCGTTATCAAGTCTACTGAAATTACATGTACCAGATGGGTTATAGTCTGATGCGTTCATACCAAAATGATACACAAAATATCTCGTGTACATAAGATCTTCTGAATCAACTCGGAAGTCAATTTTACCATATTTTGACTTGTAATAACTTTGAACTGTGTGGAAGTAAGTTGGTGTCATATTTTCAAGAAGTGGCGTTCCATTGAGATGAATATCAGCATTTCTAAAAGTAAAACGATCATTTGTTGGATCGACATTTGTTGCGGAATAACCGAAGAAGATTGACTTCACGGGGTGGTTAAATGAACTCAAATCTAAATCATTGTACCCACCCGTGGTTTGAATCGTGTTATCAACAACATTTGAGAGGGGGAACTCAACCTTTTGTGTCTGTGTAATTATAAAATCCATTTGCCTCTTCACAAGAGATTCTCTCTCTTCCTTGTCCAAGTAGATATAGTTCCCATATACATTGATTCGTTTCTGTGAGGCACCATAACCGACGAGGCTTGTTTCGTCAAAATTGATCCTCACTTCAACTTGATGATGTGTAAGTAAGAGATACAAGGGGTAAAAATGCCCCGTGATCACAAAAGAAAAAATGAAGTGGTTGGAAGTTTCTATTTGATGTACTTGTTTTGTTTGTGAGTTCTTCTTGTTTCGTCCATGTATCGGCAAGATAATTTGGCCATATATCTGCATAATAGTCATAGTGTTGAGAATCTATTTTTTGACCCCCAATATAAAGATCAATTGTTGAGTTGTACAAAAGATTTGACGAAACATTGGAATTCTTTTCAAGCCCTTCAAACCAGAGACAATTTACTATATCCCCAAGAACTGGAACTGTAAAAACTGGATCTTTATCAGTAATCGTCTTAATAAGCTTGGGAGCCTGTGAAAAATTTGTGTGTCTCGTAAATTTCATACGAAAGAACGAATGACCTTCTTCACTATTAAGATAAATGTCTTGTGCGCCTTTTGAGACAAGTTGTATCAATGCACCAGACATTTATTTATTAGTCAGATTATAAAAACAGACACTTTCCCTGAGGGAACTCATTCTTCTTTTCTTCTTCGGCAACCTTCCCATGAATCTTAAACCCACCTTGACGGTACACCTTGAGACGCTTATAGTACATAGCTGTAAATATGGACCATGGATCATGGATGTCGTAGATATGTGGATTGTTCTTTTTACCTTTAGTCTCTCGCATAATACGACCTATACTTTGTGTAATATCGGATTTGGGGGACGCTAAAATAACCGTATCTAGGGTTGGTATATCTAGACCTTCGTGGGCTTGTGAGAAGGTGGCAAAGATGATCTTCTTTTGTGATGAAGCCTGAAGGTCGGCCTCTTTCATACCACCCATGTAGAGTCCTGAGTTTTTGGGGAAACATTGGTGGAGCATCTCACAGTGCCACCTACGATCACTGAGAACGAGGAGTTGTCTCGTCCCCTCTGAAGCTTTCTTTACGAGTTGAACGAGCATTTGATTCCGCTTCCTGTCTTCAACAACTTCTGTGACCATATTGGGCATTGATAGTTTACCGTTTCTCGTACACGGTGGAGGGTTTCTGTAGTTGAATGATTCATAAGTTACTGGAAATACTTCCACCTGTTCCTGATTCTTTCGCTCCACCGCAAAGAATGTGGGTCCCATAAACCAATGAAGAACCTTCGTGAGACCATCTTTTCGTTCGGGTGTCGCCGAAAGACCAAAGATGTGCTTGGGACACATCTTGAAGAGGGACTGACTGAAGACCTTGGCACAGATGTGGTGGGCTTCATCAACTATGAGGGTCCCTATAGAATCAAAGTCGCTGAAGGAGTATTCCTTGAGGGAGAGAGACTGAAGCATAGCTATGACAAAGTCGCGGTCCGTCTCCTTCTTGTCCTGTTGAACAAGACCTATCGTAGCACCCGGGCAGAATTGCTGAATCCGCTCTCTCTCCACTGGTCTGCTAAGAACTGTTTGTGTACAACAATCATCGTTCGGTACCCCAATTTACACGCTATTGCCAAGGATACGGTGGTCTTGCCATACCCGCATGGGAGCGAGAGAACACCATGGCCCGCACTAATAGCTGCAGCAAGAGCCTCGTTCTGGTGGGTTGCGTCTCGTAACTGACCGACGAACTTGGCGCTGGATCTCGCTGGCTCGGGGCGACGATCCTCCTTGGGCTTTCCCACCTTACCAACTCCGTAGAATCTTGGAACGCACACTCCATTCTTAGCTGTTCTAAAAACCTTGAAAGGTGGGGGAGGAAATCCATAGTCGCTGTTGACCTGTGGTCTTACTGTCAGTTCCTTTTTAATTTCCTGAATTGGTCCCTCAGTGACGAGGTATCCCGTGCGTGTTAGCATTTGATATATGTAGAGTTTAACTTTTAATAGACACAAGCTTCCAAGCATATCCACTATAGTTGGCAACATTCCAAACACCCGCAAAATCCGTTTCTACTTCAACTTCACACCCCTTTGTAAGAGATTGGACGGGATGTCCTCGGACTTCACACATCACTCTCCTATAACGGAACGGAACCTTAACTGTGAGAATAAGACCATCAAGTGGATCATCTACATGGGAATTTTGAATAAGCCCAGACTTATTCAACTGCATTCTTCGCATTATATTGGCACAATTTTCAGGAATGACCAAACGAATATACTTTTTGTCGTTATGGTCATACATGGGTGTATGTACTTTGGCCAGAAACTTCATAGATTTCTATTACGATAAATTAGAATTAAAACTATAAGCACCAAAAGTGTCAATGATAAAACTTGTGTGAGAAGGAGGGGACTCAATGGTTCCCTTGTTCCAAAACATTTATGGCTGAGACTGCGCGAAACTTCCACAGCTGCCTCTATGCTTGAATATGGTGTACTGCGAGGTGACATCATACCACACATCGCCACATGGGGGCACTCACCAAAGAATGGAAGTTGACCATAGAGGCTGAGAACCCCCGATGATTGTGTAAATTGCCAACGCTCACCATCCCACTCGGCACCCCAACCAAAGCGTATTTGTTTGGGGAGGGGGACATCCAATTCCTCGAGGACACGAACTCTCAACTCTTCTGGAGGTGTTGTGAGTATATCTTCCGTGAGATCACAGATAACACATGAAATTGTGTGACCATCTGCGAGAACAACGGGTTGGAGATTCCACTTCGTTGTAGCCGCAATTTCAAGGTCATCACCAAGTTCAATGGGTTCATCAAAATCAAAAAAGGACATTTATACATCCATATGTACTCTCTCTCACCTTTTTGTCTGCTTCTAAACCCCAATTCTCACCTAGAAACTTTAGAGCTGGACTGTTATCTAAACAAAGGAAAAGCATTCCATCGTCAATCACTGATTCATCCACAAACTCCGCTTTGTAACCATCCTCAAGGTATTCAACTCCCTTGAGCTCTTTCTCAAATTGAAAGTCAACACCCACCTTCTCAAGGGCTTCTTGCATTGCGTCACACATCACTTTACCAGAAACCTTTTGGGTGTACTGTTTGGAGAGTCCCACATGATCAAAACTTTTGACAAATTCATAGGCAGACATAGTCTCCCATGTCACACCATCCATAATGAGTGGAAGGTGTTCAAGTAAAGTTTGACCACTTTCCGTTAACTCACCGAGGGCATCTTTGAGCGAGACACCCCTATACTTTTGAGGTTGAGCGAGGACTCTCACCGCGAGAGATGTGAGTGCGCCGTAATCTTTGATACCGAGAGAACGACCTATAAAATTATAGAGATCTTTCTCTGCTGGCTCAAATATGTCATTCCATCGTAGCCCCATCTCCTCAAAGAGACTGTGGGTATTCACAAAAGCCTTGTCAAAAAACTATTCTGTGTGCGTGAAGATCTCTCATGTCTGTATCTGGTTCCCACCAAGAACCACCCGCGGATGTCTTTCTATCATAAATTGTAATATCGTGTTCCCCTGACCTGAGTATTTCCCAAGCAAGCGACATACCTGTTGGTCCAGCGCCAACAATATGAATCTTCATTCTACTTTTAACATTTATATTAATCCAGATTCTCTTCTCTCCTCTGGAGTCTTGATGGCATACATGGCACTAAGAAAAATCACAGTGGAGATGAGTGCGTATTCAATGTCTTGTGTGGCACTGAAAGCAATCAACATGATCGACAAGAATCGGAAAGTCTTGCTATTGAAAAGAGTCTTAAGGTTCTTTGGAATCTTGATCGCGTTACCAGAGAACAAACCTTGATACAAGATGATGAGGGTGAAGAGGACAGGTTGCGCCTTGATGACGGCTTCAGTTGGTGTGCTGAGTGGTCCAAGGAAGTTTGAGAACTTTTTCATTTAAAGTAACCTAAGATAAAAATTAAAATATCTTCACAGAGTAGGATGCTATGCGTCGCAACCCATAGACCACTGAAACCCCCTCCGTCACAGAAGATGAAGACCTGGAAGTTTGCCGCCAAATTTGTATGGAAAAATAATTTTGTAAAAGATAAGGCAGAACTTGGGTCTTGGACGAGGGATCAACTTTTGGAACTTGGACCGACTTTTGTGAAATTGGGTCAAATCGCATCTACGAGAGCCGATCTGTACCCTCCCGAATTCACAAAACAGTTGGAGTCTTTACAAGACAATGTTCCTCCAGTGGCATATGATGTTGTACAGGATGTTGTAAATTTAGAATACTTTGACGAGTTTGAACCAATACCATTCAAATCTGCGAGTATTGGACAGGTACATCGCGCAAAACTGAAAAACGGGAAAGATGTCATCGTCAAAGTCAAACGACCTAATATATACGAGACTATGAAGGTGGATACAGATAATGTCCGTGAGATTGTGCGTTTTTTGGAAAAAGTTGGGGTTGACACTGGGAATAGCTCAGAGTTTGTGCTCAATGAATCCATCGAGTACCTTTTAGGTGAATCAGATTATCAACAAGAAATTGAGAACGCCGTGCGTTTTCGAAAGAATATGAAAGATGTAAAGTGGATAAAGGTACCAAAAGTCTATAAGGATTTTTGTACGGATGACACCATCGTCATGGAATATGTTCAATCTGAAAAACTCACGGAACTCACAGATCCAAATGTAAATAGAAAGAAGATCTGTGAAGCTCTCATCAATTCCTATGTGATCCAAACGATGGACAAAGGCTTTTTTCACGCAGATCCACACCCCGGTAATTTAGGGTTTTCATCTAAGGGAAAGTTAGTCTTCTACGACTTTGGTCTCATCGTAGACCTTTCCGAAGAACTTCGCGATGGGTTCAAACAACTCTTCGGATGTATAATAGACAAGGACACGAAGGGAATTGTTCAAATTCTTGTGAACCTCGGTGTCATAATACCTATGAGTTCAGATCTTTCAGATATTGAACTCTTTTTTGAAACAGTTTTGGGTTATCTTGAAACCCTCGATGGTTCAAATATAATAAACGACGATATAGCGGCACAACTTGCGGCTGAAAAGCCATTCATGGTACCGACGAGTTTTGTATATTTAGCAAAATCCTTCTCGCTCATAGAGGGTATATGTATCCAGTTAGATCCAGAGTTCAACTACTTCACCTACCTAGAACCCATGATCAAACAACAATTTGTGGAATCAGTTGACATACAAGATGCTATCATGAAGACGGCAGAAATGCCCGCGAAGATACGAAATATAAGTACGGCTGTTTTGGGTTTGGAGAAATCCAAAGCGGCCATGAAAAGGTCTATGTCTAAAACAAGACAAGATATACGCATGGTTCAGTATAGTATAGTGAGCGCGCTCATGGCGCATCAGTTTGACGATACACCATTAGCGATGGCGTTTGTTCTGTGTACTTTGTGGTTTGCGTTTAGTTCTCGTAAAAATCGATAGCGACTTCTTCCTTTTTCTGAGAACCCTTGAAGAATTCCTGGTGTTCTTTGAAGATTTCCTTGACACGCCGTTGTTCATCGCGGCTAATATCCGACAACTTCTCTCGGATCTTACCCACGTCTGTGTCATTTTGTTTCTTCATCTTCTTACCAAACTTCTTGAAACGGTTAGTCTTCGCCATGAAAGTTGTAGATGTTGTGAGAGAGAACATTTATTATCTACTATCTTTTTATTTTTAAGCGCTTCAACTTTTCTTCAAACTCACGCCTCTCCCCCGGTGAATCTATCTCTTTTCCTGTGGCGAGAGCCTCAATCTCCGGTCCCGTGAGATGCATCGCGTTTACCCTGAAATCCCTGAACGCCTCCATTGTGATGGGTGCGAGAGGTTCAACCAAGTCATAAATAGCATTCGCGTAGTCCCTGATCTCCTTTTGGGCGTGATCATCCATACGAAGATGGAGATAGTGCATCAAGTTGTGGAGGTTAATCTTCCAATAGAATTCGGTATAGGTACACTGTGGGAGGTTGCCACGCGCCTGTTCCCGACACACCCCCCCCTCCTCGAGAAGGCTCTCATACAATGTAAAAGAATGTTCTAAATGTTCGTTAATTTGGTTCGTCTTTTCTTCATTGACCTCCACAACCCCCTCAGATCCCTGGTTATTTACCTGAGACTGACCTCGTAGAACTCCTGGGTTGTAGTACTGTTTCGGTACGACGGAGTAGCGGGCGGAGAGTTCATTGACGGAGGCTGTTCGATGTCGAAAATGTTGACGGGCGATGTAGAGGGGCATCTTGATGTGGAACTTGAATTCCACCATTTCGAAAGGCGTTGTGTGCCAATGTCGAAGCAAGTACCTGAGGAGTCCTCGGTCTCCTCGGGAAGTCTTTGTTCCGTCTCCATATGATACTCTGGCAGCTTGGACGATTGAGGTGTCCAAATCTTGTCGCGGCATGTGATCAACCAATCGTACAAATCCTTGGTCCAAGACATCTTTTTGCATAGTGTTCTAATTCTTAGTTCCCCCCCAAATCTTTAATCAAGTCATCGATATCACGATAGTACCTTTTGAGATCCTTCATAAACCTCTTGTTATTCTCAAGAACTTCACACTCAGGTTTGTTGAGATAAATCCAAGCTAGGTTTGATTTTGAATATTTTGTCCTCTTTTGATTGTCATTAGGTTTGCGAGCCACCAACTTGGTGGACTTTTTTGGGTTTCTTGGTGGTTGCTGTGACTTCCACACGATTCACAAAACTGAGGGCTTGCATGACGGTGTCAGCCAAGTCATCTTTCTTTTTAGACTTGAGAAAGGTCTCCAACCAATGAGCGTTTGTGGGTCCACTCCGAATGAATTCTTCACATCTCTCAATGGAGACCTTCTTCCGTTTGTTATACTGCGCTTTGCCGGGGCCAGCGACATCTGGAATCTTGTGACGTGCATCATAGAGAATTGTCTCCGCATTAGGACATTTAATGATAAAGTATGCATGGAGGAAATGCATGACGGATACCATTTTCTTGTTACGATCTGGTTGCTTTTCTATGAGGATTGTTTGGGCGGTAAGAACCCAAGGTCTTTCATCGAGATGCTTTCTCAAGGAGACATATATACCATCTTTGTGTTCGGGTGGGACACCAGAGACATCCCATTCTTCCACAAGATTAGAGGTTTCATTGAGTAAGCACATGGCTAAGTTCCGAATACCGACATCGATACTCAGAATCATTAAGTTAAAGGCTCTTTATATCTTTAAATTAGAAACGACGCGCACCACCCAAGCGAGACGCACCCGCTTTACCTAAATTGGCAGTAGCCGACTGTCCAGCTGGGGAGAGAGACCAATGACAACCAACATGATAACAAGGAGGCAGCAGCAAATAAGGCATGCAATGATGGCATACTTCGCTGGACCGCTGATACCTTCGAAGAAAGTACCGATGATATCCGCATAACCCGTATTTTCGGTTATGGCACCACCACCCGCTGCAACTGAAAGTTCGTTCATCACTTCACTCGAAGCAATAGCACCAGTGAGTGCCTTTGTCACGGCTTCGGCGATCACTTGTGCATGGACATCTTGACTCCAGTTGATATCACCACCTTCGCGGCAATCATACCCATCAATGATAAGATCACCACCTTGAACAACAACGCTTTCGGAGACGGATTCATTTTCATTGACGGTCTTGATTGTATTCTCAACAATATTTTGAATTTCCATTGTGACAGATTGGTTGACATTTTGTTTATCACCGAATTGAAAGTTACCCATTTGTGTAGCCTTTTCAATTTGAGCTTCAACTGCAGCCTGCATTTCGTTTGTGATGGCGTTTTTAATTTCAGTTTCATTTTCAGCTAGTAATTCCGAAGATGATGTCACCGTGGATTCAACTTTTTGACTAAAGTTTGATGAGCATCCTCTCACATTTCTCATCACCACACGCAAGTTTTGAACAACCGCACCTGAGGCGACCGCCGACGCCTTGTTTTCTGTGATTGACTCAAAAATACTTTTGTTGATGGCAGACATGTTGAAATTTTGATTGATCGTTTGGGATCCACCTCCTCCCATGATGTTATATTAATGTGGGTTGAGAAAAAAAAATGTCTCAGTATTGTAAATGAAACTCAACATCAGGAAGATGTCACTTAACCAGGTGGTCCTTATGTTGGCTATCCTTGTTGTCGTGGGTTGGAATATCATGCGTGTCAAACGGGAAAAGTTGGAAGACAAGAAGTCTGAAGCTATTCTCTATGTTGAGAACTCCGAAGAACCAAATCCATTCATTGTCTATGGTATGGTGAAGAAGCAAACCGATGATGAAGAGAAGCAAAAGAAGGCTCTCACCTTGGCGAACGAAAAGAAGACGGTGGAACTCTTGGAATTTTTGAAGACTTTGTAAAAACTTAACTCTCCCTCAGGAACTCATATATTTTCTGAGGTAAAGGTAAGAAACATCATGGGAGGTGGTGGTGGATCTCCTCCACCTGAACCGAGATGTAAAAATACAACAAAAGGATGCCGTGTACGTGTATACACGCACACTAATTTTGGTGGCGCTAATTGGGGTATCGCTCAAACATCTGATAAAGAACATCCTACCGACAATACAATCTGTAGAAAAGCTTGTGGTATATGTCTTCCGGTAGGGGGGTGGTCAAGTCTTAAAGTTTTAGATTGTCCTAATGATGTGGTACCAGTGGGTCATTATCAACGGAATGGATATTCATATCCAATGGGTAAGAGTGGACCACTCGGTCATTCATTAGCATTGCAGGAAAATATGTCGGGGTTCCCGGGTGGGTGGAATGATAACATGTATGGTATTAGTTTTCACACCGTTACCAAACCGAATACAAACCAGATGAAATATGAAATCGTAACGAAAGGAATAAACAAAGGTGGATCTGGTGAAATTGCTCTTCCTAAAATGGGTATTAGTGCTGATCGCGACGATGTAATATTGGGAACAAGTAAAAATTCGAATAAAGCAGCGAGACCATGTCCGGGTGGGAAGGGGGCAATTTATGCAAGGAGCCACAAAGGTGCGTTGTTTATATAGTAAAACAGATGATGTCGCAATGAGAACATTACATACAAATAAAAACGGAATATCAAATGACCCCCGTGCTTCAATGCATGCCGAACTTAAAGATATATTTTGTAATATTCCAGATAATATCTTTAAAAATCCAGGGGGTGGCATATGTCTTGAACATGGTGAGGGTAAAAAAATTGCTAAAGAATATTGTAAGGTCGGTGATCGTATACGTTCTGATGGTAATTGTACAAAAGACAATTTGGGTAATTTTCATGCCGAGTTAGCCGAAGCCTATTGTAAAACGGCTGCGGGTAAAGCTGATGTGTGGTGCTCATGCTACAATGTTGCGAATAATGTCTGCGATACAGACTCAGCCGCTGCCGGATGTGATATAAAAAGGCAGCAATTTGACAAGTTAGTCGAGGCAACCCCCGAGGGATTTAGAAATGTATGGTCGGGTAGAGCTGCATGCTTCGGTGGTGTGTGTGTCAAGGTGATAAGTATGTTCCTCAAAACGCCAATCAAAACTGTAACGCACCCGTACAGATTTGCGCACAATCTTTTGACTTGAGTCAGATTTCCGAATCTTCAATTGAAGCACAGTGTAACTTGAGTGCTTCAACAGGAACTCCACCATCTGCTGGGGATACTCCTTCGGGAACATCCTCTGGAACGCCATCTGGAACACCATCTGGAACACCTTCGGGTGGTGTTGGGGACTATATTCCTCAATCCCTTGACGATATAAGAAATGACTCTAAAAAACAATTAGCTGTTGGTGGGGTGAGTGCACTATTTATGTTGTGTTGTTGCCTATTGATTATTATAGTACTAATGTCCTCCAGTGGTGCTGGCGGTGGTGGACCGAGTAGATTCCGTAGATAAATTCAGACTTAACTCTCCCTCAGGAACTCATATATTTTCTGAGGTAAAGATAAGAGACATCATGGGTGGTGGTGGTTCTGTACCCCCCACGTTGGAAGTTAACCAATGTGAAGTCATGGATAGCCAGCTCAGAGACGAGTTTGGTAATGATTATCGAACAAATCGAGAAACATTCCCTATAACATCATTAGGTTTGAGTACGATTGCTTCATCACCATGTGAAGAATATTTTGGATATGAAGATTTGGTCACAGAATATTGCGCGGACATAAAAAACTTCACTGAACAAATTGGTAATGGACAGACCTGTGCCGATCGTTTGGGAACTGCTGAGCGTAAGAAGTGGTGTCTTATGGATGATGAAGGTACGCGTCTTAAAACAGATGGTAAATGTGTAAAGAATTTGTTGCGTGACCAATATGATTCCACAGCGTCGTCTTTTTGTAGCCAAAATCCAACCGATGAATGGTGCGCATGTTACAATCTGAAAAATAAGGTATGTGATACAAACCCTAGAGCTGCTGGTTGTGACTATTTTAAAGTATTGGAGGACAATCGTCAAGTATTTGGACCCCAACCGGTTATATCAGAAGACTCCGATGATCCCTCAAAAACTGTATATGGATATTCCGATGGTTTCAATATCTTAAAAAATAATGCGCACTGTACGCTTAGGGCGTGTAAAAAGGGTTACATTCCATCAGATGTAAAGAGTGATTGTAAACCTTCATACAATTTTTGTGAAAAGGATATTAACATTCAATCACAATCAATTGCGAGTATTGCTGTTGACTGTAATGCAGACATGGCTGAACTTGTACTTCCAGATTGGTGGAATGAGGAAAGGGATGATAGCTTTTGGGACGACGCGAGAGAACCACCATTTGATAAGTTCCCACTCAATAAGCTTCCCATCACCGCATTCCCTAAAAAATTTAACTGGAAAAACATGAACGTGAGATATTTGACATACTACACAAGCTCATCATCTTCGTTATGTTGTTTGTGTCTCTTACTCATAATGTCAAGCTTAAAGAGGAGATAGTTTTTTATAATATGTCTTGGTGTTGGTGGTGTTGTCACACCTTTGAGGGTACACCTCTAACTGTTCCTCATCGTTACGACGATAGACGAAGTAAATTTTACACAGCTGGCAACTTTTGTTCATGGAGTTGTGTAAAATCGTATGCGATAGATAAATTTGGTGATGTCAAGGGGAGTATAGTGTGTGGAAACATTGTACTCATGCGACGAAAGATGTACAACCAAATAGGTCATGTGAAACCCGCACCAAATAGATTTAGGCTTGTGGAGTTTGGTGGTGATCTAACAATTGAAGAATTTGGAAAAAATCTCACACGAGATGAGGGACAACCACAGCCAGTGGAATCATCCCCAGTTATTGATAATGTAATACCCATTATTTCAAACACAAAGAAGATGGATGAAATAAAGAATACATCATCGTCTAACAACGCTCTAAAACTAAAGAGGAGCAAACCTCTCAAGAGAAATCACAACAACTTGGAGTCGGCTCTCGGTCTAATTATTACGCCGAAAACCTAACTGTTTGTGTTGTTTATTTGTCGCTATAGACGGTGGTAAATAATCTGATTTTTTGCTATGGACCCACTTCGTCCCATCATGTGCGGACCATCTGATTCCATTCTTTTCAATAGCCTTCCTAC
>UEXL01001261.1_pt1 | contig 21704 bp, 51 predicted proteins | sample 1796671 | NCBI WGS metagenome assembly UEXL01 (sample SAMEA4772471, study PRJEB27181) | metagenome | reverse complement strand
TTGATTCTTCCATCATTTACACAGTAATGACCTTCTGTAGCTTTATAGCGAGGCTCAAAACTAAATATAGTATGATTGCATTGTCTGCATGTCTTGCGCTTACCTTTGCGTTGTAACTTCATTACTAATCCTTATATTTAATCGGTACGCCTAAATCGTTATAGTAAAAAATCATGTTATCGCAATACTCTTTACTCTCAGCAGTGTTAAATAATGAAGTTACACTCAAACATTGTATTAATTTCATTCGTCGTTCATGGCTACCACTGTAATAATCAAGGTTCATAGTTAAGTATTCTATTGATTCGCAACTATGTGAACTGTTATGCAAGATAGGTAATCCAAACTTATCTTTACATTCGTTCTTTACATCTAGAGCTGTGCGATCACCATGGTATTTAGCTATTTGTGCGTAAAACAAATGCTGCTGTGCATTCATACTTAAACCGCGCTTTTCTCGCCAAGGGCTTAACTGCAATCGCTGAGGATGGCTTAAATCCATTTCTTTAATGTGCTTAACGTAATAATCCCTAGTTCCATGAGTAAGCTTTTTATTTAGCATTACTTTCTCTTGCTCTAACTATTGTGCTTTGGCTGATTTATACTCAGCTATTTTATAGTTGGTCATCTTTAATCTTCCTGAGGATACAAGATCATCAATAACTTTTATTTTTAAATACGTATCTTCTTTTTCTACATCTCTTGCTTTTTAGGCTTCTGATAATCGACTTACTAGATTGCAAATCCTTATTTAATCGTTTAATTTCCTTATTGTCGACACTCATCAATGATTTAAGGCTGTTTTTTAATAACTCTATCTCATCCAGCTTAGAAAAATACTTACTTAAATCATTCATCCTATCCACCATAAAAAAGAAAACTCAAGAACCAGCATAACAAGGGCGACTAAAATAATATTGCGATCACTTTTATTTGTATCATCGTGTCGATTATTCATTAGTTATACCCCCCTTAGTTTTTAACTGCTGCTTCATACTTAGCGCTTTCTTTTCGCGTTCAGATTGCTCGTAAAACTCTCTGTAATTAATCTTTTCCTTTTTCATTGTTCAATTCCTTGTGGTTAAAGTCATCAGATAAACCCTTAGAGGTAAGCATTCTAACTGCCATATTAAAATTACCCTCTAAATTATCATCAGCATATTTTTGTATATTAGACACCATATCTTTACTGAATTTTATTTCTTTCCTAATCAAGATGTATTCCTTATGTGTTGATCATGTATTTAGTATGTACACCAACAACCATCAAGTCAAGGTTGTTTTTAAATAAATATTTAAAATGTTATAATCGAATAATAAACACTCATATAAGGGCTTATTGTGAAAGAGTCTGTATTCGAATATTTATGCCCAACAAAGAAAGGGTATGAAGTATTTAAAAAAGCCGCCTGATTATTTTAGCGTTAGGTATCAAAAGAAAATTACTCATAGCGTTGGTGATACTACAGACGGCGCTACATTCTTTCCTGATATAGATAGCTGGTTCTGGCTAAGGCATGATAAGGCGAAGCAGACACGTAAATGGGCTGATGGTACACGCTGTTCTAACTGGAAAGCTAGCGTTGTATGTTATGACATATTAATGAGTGAGAATAGAAAAGTATTAGCTCCTATGGTGTTTTTAGGCACTCTTTTATTCGGTTACACTAAGCAATTATTTAAGGGTTTGTTATGAGTTTCGATCCAATTAGTGCACTATTCGATTTAGGTAAATCAGCAATAGATAAAATATGGCCTGATCCTATCAAGCGAGCTGAAGAATTAAGAAAGCTTGAGGAAATGAAACAGCGCGGAGATTTGGAAGAGTTAAACGCTCAAGTTAAATTGTTAACCGGGCAAATGGAAGTTAACAAGATAGAGGCATCTAGTAAAAATGTGTTTGTTGCTGGCTGGCGTCCATTTGTAGGATGGGTTTGTGGATTAGGATTAGCTTACGCGTCAATTATTGAGCCATTAATGCGCTTTATTGCAAGCACAAACGGTTATACGGGCGAATTCCCCTGTAATTGATACCAGTATAACTTTGCAAGTTTTATTGGGCATGCTTGGCTTAGGCGTGATGAGAACAAGAGAAAAAGAGAAAGGAGTTCATAAGGACTCTTTAAAATGAGGAATAAAAGTGAAAGAAAAGAAAGCGGCGAACCGTCAAAAGTTCTTACCGCCTTTACACCCTACGCCTACACCACCATCAGATATTTAATCTAGGTGGTGATTGACAAACGCCGATTAGCTTCGGTTTTTTCGCGTTCTTACTTTTCTTAACAATTAATTTCTTAGCCTCAGTTACAGAAGAATCAATAAGTTTATCAACCTTAGTAAATTGATTTCTTTTGTACTTATCTAAAGCGCTAGTGGCTGCGTTGGTTGCTCCTACTTCAGTACAGCCAGCAGCCATGCACCGAGTAAATACGGTATTCCATACTAAATCTTGAGGTGTCATAGTCTCGCCTCCATCTTAAAGTTTAGCCATTGTTTAAGCTTACCTATATACGCTTTAGAATCACTATCACAAGCATCGTAACCAGCATTAAAAGCCTTTTCTGATACTTGCTCTCTGTCTGATAATGATTCGTCATACCCTGCTATTTCATTAGATAAAGTCGTTACCTCATCCTCTAAGTCCTCGATTGACTGCGTTTTATATTCTAATTCCTCTATCTCTTCGTCTTTAGTTTCTAGCAACTCTATTAACTCGTCATTTGTTTTATCTGAATACATTATTCCTCTCCTATGTTAACTGAATTTGGTGCTTCATTACCGAATACATCCCAACCTTCTGCGCTCTCTCTAGCGAACATCTCAAGTCTTGGCAAGTTTCCACACATTTCTATTATTAAATCGCGAAATTCAACAGGCTTCTTGCTGTGCTTTGATGCAGGAAAGCTTTGTACAGCACGAATAGATCTAGAGCAAACCTCTGGTTTTCCTTTTGTTGCTATTATTGCTGACTCGCTACCAGCTCTAGTCCTAAATCCCATACCGAAAAACGGCTTACCTTTTACTGTTAGCTTATTCCACACAAAGCCATTCATGTTTTTAAGTGTGAAACCCCAAGACTCAACTAGATCAATAGCCTCTTGCGGCATAGCTCCAACCCACCACATAATCAACGTACAATCATCGGCTGATATACTTTTAACATCTAACTTCTTCAGCCCCTCAATACCCGTTGTTAAATAATGGTGTGCTGCGCCTGATTTCATAGAACCACCAGTCTTTTTATTGTTAAACTGCCAAGGCGGATCGGCGTAGATAATATTGTATTTTTTTTGCTCTGCTTCCCTTTGTTCATCGTAGTGCATTACTCCTCTCCCATATCACTTACTGTTAACTCGTTTAATCCATCAAATACACATTGCATAACCATTTCCAGATTAGTACCGTTATATTTTGCGTAACCGCTTTTCTTATCAAATATACCGTGAGCATCATCTGTTAACTGTTTAACTATCTGCTTTTTTAATTTGTTACGTTGTTTTTTGCTTATCACTCTATTACTCCTTAATTAACATTGATTTTTCATAGCATTCAGACTCAAAATTATCTTTATCATTAATGTAGTCAATAAAAAATGTGATGCCTTGTTTCTTTGCTTGTTCTACGTGACACAATTCATGCAACAACACCTCGTCATTAAGCTGCTTTTCCAATCCTTTTTTTATTAACACCCCGCCCCAAGGGAATGTTACGCCCAATTTATCACCTCTTAAAAACATGGTTTCTGTTACTGGATTTGAATACCTAACCTCTCCCTTTATAGGTAGTATAAATAATAAAAAACCAATAAATACCGTGTAAAATAAAAATCTAAACATCTTGTTGATTCCATTCCGAGCTATAGCTAATTGAATACCATTCTTTAACCGTTATTTCTGTTTGAAGTTTACTTACACACTTCGAAGTAAGGTTGATAGGATCGCTGAAATTGTCATAACCATCATCGTTATAGGTGTATATCTTAAGGCTGCCTTTATTGTGGTATCTAAAGCTATCGAAATTAGACTCCTCCTTAACGCTAGTATCGTGCTTAGGCATTGGTGGCTCAAAATAACCGTTGCGCTCTACTTCATTAAAATCATAATTACTCGACTCTAAGTAACCATTAACACTCACAGTTGTGTACCTTAATGACGCATCATCACTCCAGCTATCTAGCTCTGTATAGGTCTTACCCTCTAAATCTATACCAATAACTAATTCTGAGAATTCAGCAGTTACATACTTTGTAACAGTGCTTTCACACTTAGCTATATCTGCTTTAGACTCTCCGAACCCAAACCATATTAAAAAAACAGCCGATATCCCTAATGCCGATTTAATTTTGTTATCCATCTTATCTCTCCTAAAGTATGTTAATTATTTAATGATTGCTGATATATCCCAGCCCTTATTCGTTACCTCACAAATCATTTCTTTACCGTCTATTTTTTCACCCTCAAAGCAGCACTTGCCGCCCTTATCTCGTTTTATATATTCAGTAATGCAATCACTAGCAAATATTATTTGTTTTCGTGATAAGTATTCGCCGCCTCTATTTATTGAAATATTCATCATTCATCCTTTAAGTTGTTAGTTGTCAGGTCATCAGCCCAACTAGTATCATTTAGTATTTCCATCAGTTCCTCATACGTACACCAATCAGGCGCTACTATCTTTTCATCATCAAGCACGACTGCTCTCCCAGTTAAACGCGATCATACTTCCGCCACCCTCGCGCAATCTATCAACACAACGCTCTCCAATAGATTCTTTAATGCCGTTAATATCTAAATTACTAATGAGTACGGTCGGTTTCATTTCTTGGTAGCGTCCGTCGATAATATCAAATATAAAAAGCTTCTCTGTATCACTGCCGAATTGAGCGCCGACCTCGTCAATTATCAACAAGTCCAAGTTTGAGTAATAATTTATTAAATTTTCCTCCGTATTCTCACTATCTTTTGACCAAGTAGCCTTTAATTCGCGAACTAAATCTATAAGTTTTATTATCTCGCATCTATAATCATCAACCAAGCTATCTAGAATAGCCGAGGCGAGCAAAGTTTTACCCGTCCCTACTCCGCCAACCATTATTAGACTTTTGTCGCTAGGGAAGCTCTCAGAGAATCTTATGCAATCCGATTTAGCTTTTTGCTGACCTTCGTTTTTGCAAATGTAATGATCAAACGTTTTATTGATATTTCGTTTTGATATGCCAGCCCTTGTGCGCTTTCTTTCTTTGAGTAATATCAACCTTTCATTTTCTACTCTTTCTTTTTCTGTGCGATCCCTTTTCCTCTTGGATTTCTACGCACTTTTGACAAGCGCCACCATGTTTTTTATTAGATCTTAGCGAAAAGAACTTACCAACGTATTCGCCATGAATTTCACATACTGCGTTTTCTTCCCATGTTCGCATTAGAATTTCCCCGATGTATATTTTTGTTCAGTGAAAGTGTGCGTAGACTTAGCTTGTTGTGTTGGTGATAGATTTGAATACCATTGAGCTTTAAAACCTGACCAACTATTTTCCGCTGAAACTTTTATTGCATCAGGTATTTTCAAGCCTGACTTTTCAATTTCAGTTAACAAGCCTTTAAGCGCTGTTTTTGTGTTGGCTGCTTTTTTCTTTTGCCTAACCGCCATCCAATCATTCAAAACATCTTTATCAACACCAAGTGATAACAACTCATTTTTAAAATTAAATTTTGGAACGTCAGTGACTATATCTTTAGTTACTTTATTGTTTAATGGTTCTTGGTTCTTGGTTATTGGTTTATGGTTTATGTTTAGTTGCTCATCTGTTGAGTTTGTGTTCAACGCTTGTTCAACAGATGTTACTTTGCTAGAGGCCTTTTCCTTTCTAGCTTTAGCTGAAGCCTTCCCAGCTTTACTTTTATTTTTTGCGTTAGATTTGTATTTTTTAATTTCTAAGTCGATTCTTTTTTGTGAAAAACCATTTTCATTTTTAGTAAAAAAATTTACTTAAAACATACTCAACAGAACCAGCATGATCTGATAATCCTATTTCTCGGGCAACATCTGTTACACACCCGTTCAACGGCTGTTCATTTAGATAATACAAATCAAGCATTCTTCTATATGCCAAATCTTCAAGTGGTGTTAACCTACTTGTGTGACTAGCATAGTCTCCGATGTTGAATTGAAAGTAGTGCATTGTTATACTTACCTCGTTATCTTAATTAAGCGCTTTGGTCGGGCGCTTTTTTTATGCCTGAACTAATTTATTGTCAATAGCTCTTTTTGCTAACTGCTCAAGCATGTTATTAAAGGTTCTACCTTCTTTAGATGCTGCCTTTGCAATTGCCTTTTGTGTTGATTCCATCATTTGAAATGAACCCCTCACTTTCTTATCCATAAATATTCCTCGTTATTTGATTCGAGTTAAGTATTGCAAATAAATTAATAACAATCAAGTAAAAGTTATTGCAAAGTTAATTATCCTTTGCTAAAGTTTAAATCATCAACAAACGAGGAGAGAAAATGAATAATTCAGATATGCCAGCAAGCGCGATAGAGTTTTGCTATGACGATAACAGTGGAACAACTCACGAAATGTTTACAGGATTAACAAAGCGTGAGACTTTCGCTATGGCAGCTATGCAGGGGTTATTACCTAAACTACAAGGCCAAGCAGTATCTAGTGAAAGAATTGCTATTTGCTCGGTTGAAATGGCTGACGCTCTATTAAGAGAATTAAATAAAGGAATAAAGAGAAATGGAAATTAATATTAACGTGTCTTGTGAAGAGTTAAACGAGATGGGGTTTGATGAATGGGATCTTGTTGATCATATTATAGAGACTCTTGATGGTAACGTAAAAGAGCTAGTTGGTTATCAAATTAATGTGAACAGTAAAGGAGAATAACAATGAGTAGCTACCCTGATCACGAAAGCAATATTAACAAGCTAAGAGAAATGAATTTAGATATTGATAGTATCGACTTAGGTGATGATCCTTATGGCACATGGAATTACGACGAGCTAACTAGTTTAGTGACAGAGTTAATCGATGTCATAAAGGAACTTAAAACAACTAACCAAGAGAGGGTTTAATAATGAAAAACTATTTTATATATGATGGTAGAGCGAATTACGATATTGATTCAGCGTGTGTTGTTGAGTGCTTTGAAGCTAAAGATAATCAAGCTGCTGCTAAGTATCACGTTAGAAATTACAAAGTAGAGGATACGGTTCTTTGTGATTCTGATAACAATATTATTTATTAAATAAACTAATTAAGGAATAAGAATGATAGTAGAAAGTATTTATTTCTGTACCAACTGTAATGAACGACATTGCATATCTGATGACAACTGTAGCAAGTGCGGTGAGTGGCTTGATTTTACAAAGAGTAGAAACGTAACAAAACTATTGGTTAGCAAATGGTGGAATGTTTTTAGTAGAAAGTACGTTACTTTTTATACACCTGAAAAAGAGTTTGTTTCACAATCTGAGTTTTGGGAGTGGCAGCGGGAAAAGGTAAAAGAATATAAAGACAGAGATTATCACGACGTATTCGAAGGTAAAACAAAGTATATATAAACAATAGGAGAGGATAAATGAAAATAGTATATTCAGTGGCGCGTGGAAATATAAGCGAGTACGAAATAACAAAGGAAACGAATTGTTATTATTTTATCGAAAACGGAACTTACAAGGATAAATTAAGTAAAGACGGCTTCAGGCTACAGCATAGGCTTGGCGGTAGAGCCGTGGTAACTGTTGATAGATTGGAGGCATATAACGCAGCACAAAACCAAATAAATATTATAGATAAGTATTTGGAAGAAAGGCGTCTTGAATTAGCCAAGGCGGAAGAGGGGTTAAACGCGTTTTATGTTAATAACTCTAATGATAACAATTAAACTAATATCGCTATTTATAATCTCAGCTTTAATAGCTGAATTAATTAACGGTTTAACTAAAGGATAATAGAGAATGAATAGTGTATAATAAAAACAAGAGTTGCAGCTCTTAATCAAGAATACATCTGGTTGGATGTTAGGAAATAAAAAGGGCTATTACAGCCCTATTTTTATACCCGGTTATAAATTAAGAGTTAGCACTTTTAAATAAATCCTCAAAGTAATCACTGTTACTCATCTTTTCTAAAAACTCTAACTCTAAATCATCCTCTTTATCACGAACTGCTCTATAAGCTTCACCACGAGAACTAGACAATCGGGTATTGGCAAATGACTCTAGTTCGGTGTCATTCTTCAAGTCCGATACAGTTTTACGTCTGCTTATTTCTTCTGGTCCTATATGGTTAATACACATTATGATTCTCCACTAATATATTTAATTTCTACGTTTAACGCTTTAGTGATCAGAGTTAACTTGCTTAATTTAATATTAGTACCGCCTTTCATTAAATTCAAAACTATCTCATAACCAACCCCTGACACTTCGGATAATTGCTTGTAGCCTTTAATACCTTTATCTATCATCGCCTTTTCTAAAATATTAACTAAATTACTCACTGCTTAAGTCCTTATATATGTTTGATAAGGTAAATATATTACACTGTATGAATTAATGCAAATTAAATCGTAAAAACACTTGCAACGATTAATCAGTGTGCTATTGTTACTTACACCAAGCGGTTAAGCATTTCTACTTTTCCCCGTCACACCGCTTCGAACAAAATGACTAAGTTTGAAAAGTAGATTTATTAAAAGGAGAGAGAAAATGAAAGTTGGATTAATAGATATTAACGCTAGAATAAGCGAACTAGAAACTTTATATAATGAGTTTGTAGAGCATAAATACACAAGACCAGAACACTTTCTTAGTCATATCGGTACTAACTTGGGTATCCTTAAAAAGACCAAGCAGGGTTATGAATACGAATTACAGGCTAACTTAGATCATATGACTAGTGAGAAAGAAAATGGATAAAGCAGATTTCTATTTAGGTGTATCAAATATACAGCAAACCCTTAAAGCACCTAAGAACCAGTACAATTCGTTTGGTAAATACAAGTACCGTAGCTGTGAGGATATTATCGAAGGTTATAAGAATCTATCGATAACTGAAATAATACTTACTGTTAGTGATGAAATGGTTCTAGTTGGTGAAAGGGTTTATGTGAAAGCTACAGCTACATTAGCTGATGGTGATAACTCTATAAGTTGCACAGGGTTCGCTAGAGAGGCTTTAACCAAAAAAGGTATGGATGATAGTCAGATAACAGGCTCAGCTAGTTCGTACGCTCGCAAGTACGCTTTAAACGGATTGTTTTGTATTGATGACACAAAAGACGCTGACACCATGGATAATTCAAAGCAAGAGCCTACACAAGACGATATGTCATGGGTGAAAGCTATTAACGAAGGTCATGCAAAGCTAGAGGATTTAAACGATCCTGAATACAGAAAGTACATAAAAGGATTGTTGTAATGAACCTAAGAGAATTAACTAGCGACCAAGAATCGATACTAGCACAAGTTGAAAGTGGTGATTTTACGCTAGATGATGTAAGTGATCATTTAGATATGATAGAAGAAGATCGCAATAAGAAGATTGAAAACTATTTACACGTTATTAATCGAATAGAAAGTGAGCATAAAACAATAGCTAGTGAAATTGAAAGATTAAGCTCTATACAGATAGTAAAAACGAAAGCTTTGCTGAACCTTAAAGGCTGGCTACTGATGAGCATGAAAGACGGAGAAAAGCACGAGTTCGACTTATTTAAGGTTACACGTGTAAAGGGTCGTCAAGTAATTAGTGTTACAGATGATGATTTAATACCAGAGGACTACACTACATTCAAAGAGGTTCGTAGTGTAGATAAAATAGCAATATTAGCGGATTTAAAAGCAGGTAAATACGTTGCTGGCGCTGAACTGTCAACAGGTAATTCAAGTTTAAGAATTAAATAACATTTAAACAGGAGAGAGAAAGATGGGTAAGATAGGAATTAGTGTAAAATTAGATGTAAAAAAATTAGATAAGGCTCGTTTCTTTGCTGCTCAATCTGGCGCTTTGTATGTAGACTTAACCATGTTCTTAGATCCAAATAACGAAGGTCAGTATGGTGATCATGGTTTTATCACGCAATCAACAACAAAAGAAGAGCGTGAACAAAACGTACAAATGCCAATCTTGGGTAATGGTAAAATATTTTACGGATTGCAAGAAATGAAAAGGTCAAGCGCCGCAACAGGCAGCGCCACAGCAAGGCTTTCAGCAGCAACCGCAACAGATGCCTAGCCAACAATTAGCGCAGAAGCGACAGCAAACGCAGCAGCAAGGGTTTCAGCAGCAGGCACCACAAGGGCAGCAACAGCCTGTCGTTGACTTTGATGATGACATCCCTTTTTAACCAGTCTCTCCCGGACACGGACGTCCAAACCCGAGGATATAATATGTTACCAGTACATAAACAAGCTTTAGCAGTATTTGTAGTATGCGTAATAATCACTATAGCTATTATTATAAGTGTTAGTTGTAGCATGGTTTATATTTGGGATGTGAAGGTGTTATAACCCTTAACTTAAACGGCAAGCTTTACTTGTCCTTTTGAAGTTGTTGTTATGTGACGTATTACTTATTAGGAGAATGAAAAAATGAAAAAATGAAAAAATATATAGTTTTTGCTTATTGTGATTATTACCCATGCGGCGGCTTAGGTGATATGCAAGGAAGTTTTGATACTATTAAAGAGGCTAGAGAGTCAGTAAAAGGTAGTTATTATGACAATATTGATATTATTGATAGAGACACATGGAAGGATATAGACGAAGACACATAACCTTGTTTTAGGCGGCTAGCAACCGCCACTAAACTTAAATTGAACGACTAGCCAACTGTTGCTAGTCCGACCTGAAAACCGTTGTTAGGCGGATATTTAATTTATTTTACTTTAACACTTGCGTTAGCGCTAACGATAGATTATAGTTACTACATCAACAACGCAGGAGATAAACAAAATGTCACAATTTAAAGTTAACGAAAATTATAATCGCCATGTTGCTAACATGGATTACACACACACAAATCCAGAACGCTAAAGCCACAGCTATTGACAAAGAAGATTGGGATGAGCTAACAAGGCTTCAAAATCTTGAAAATGAATTGCTGGGTGTTTAATGAGTAAATCAAATAAAGATCGACAAGCTGAACTAAAAGCAAGGCGCGAAGCAGAAGGTAAAGTTAAGCGCCCGTATTGGGCGACACCAGCGGAACATGATGTAATTAACGCTAAACTAGCAGAGTTACGCAAATCCGCATAACCTTATGAAATAACGGGCGCATCTTTTTAGCGTCCCAGTTTATTTGGTTGTTATATTTGCCGACACAAAGAAAGAGGAATAAAAATGGAATGGATAAAGATTTTAGATAAAGCACCTAGGGACATGCATAATGTACTAGTGTTGAGCGTACATAATGCTATTTACTTAGCTAAGTATAACGAGATAAGTAGCGAGTTTTACCCAGTGGCACATATGGTTAGCGATACACCGATAGGGGTTGTTACGCATTGGATGCATTTACCAGAAAAACCAAAGGCAATACCACCACTGAAAAGGATTGGTAGAATGAAAATTAAAGAAGAAATGAAAACCTGTAGTTATTACAGAAAAAGCACCAAGCAGTGGGTTTACGTTTGTGATGGATTTACAGAAACTACAAGCTACACTTTTAAATACTCTCACAGGCTTAAGCTTGTAGCGTTCTGGAGGATGGTTTTAAACATAGATAGCGACTTGCTTGGTTTGGCAACATAACCTTTGCGTTAACGAGTGAATAAACGAGGAACGAGCTTTATGAATCCGATTAAACGCGTTGTTATGTTTGTGTTTAAAATGTTTGAACATAAGCACAAATGGCGAGATAGGAAATACAATAGGTATGGTACACCTACATATCAAATTTGTAACTGTGGCGAGCTTAGGCAGGTCATAAGTAAACCTGACAGTAAGAATATAGGTAGTAACTTTTACTGGGAATACAGTGACGGTTCACTTGAGCCAGATGAAAGGTGCTTTAAACACACATAACCTTTAGGCTAACCGCGCTTGCGGATAACGAACACGGAGGATAAATATGAATACAGAAGACGTAAAGCCACCGAGCTTTGATAAGAAACCTACTGTAGCAAGTCCGATTGAGCCTGTTGTTATGTGTAAATGCCAAGATAGTGCAGGTGAAGTTTGCGGGAGAATAATGACAAAAGAAGAAGATGATCAGGATGGCATGTGTTGGCACTGTGCCGATAATGTATGGAATGAAATAACTAGTAACAAAATTTCAGGATGGAAGCATTCAGATAGAGTTGATAGTGATTACACATAACCTTTGCGCTAAGCGGCAAGCTTGCGCATTCCGATTGAGTGCGTTGTTATATGGCGCTAGAAATTAACTAAGGAATAGCTATGGATTTATTTAAAGAGGCTGTATACCCGAACTGGGAAGAGTACGACCAGAAAATGAAGCGTGTTCATGACTGGAGATCTTATATTACCGATGGAGTTAGAATGGCTTGGTTTGAAATCCCTTTAGAGGGTAGGATTGCAGTAATTGAAGTCGCGCAAGAATGCGCAGATAGAGAAGAGTGGAATTAGCCATATAACAAGTAGCTCATAGGTGAGCGAAGCGAATCCTAATGGTGCGAAGTGTTATGGAATTTAAAACTATAATTTGTGATTTAGATAATTTAAGGATTAGAAAAGTGATAAAAAGCGAAAACTTTAACCCTTTAATAGATGTTAAATTGTTATGTACTTGTGGTCATCCTGAGTGCGACAAGAGAAGTCTGGAGCAACGTGTTTTAGATATGCTCCAGTGTGTTCGTTATGATTATGGATTACCTATGGTTATAACTTCGGCTGGTAGATGTCAATACCACCCAAATGAAATACACAGAGATGAGCCAGCAGATCACCAGAAGCAACGCGGTGTCGACGTTAAAATAAATGGGTTGGCAATGGCTATGAAGCTAATGGCTTACGGGATAAGATATGGTTTTAATGCTTTTGGTATTAACTTGAAAAGTGGATTTATTCATATGGGGTACAGACCTGAGTTAGTTGACAAAATAGCTACTTGGGTTTATTAGTTTGTGATTTTAGTATAGAGGTTTTGTAGAATGATCTAGAAATGATATAATAAGCTAACACTAACTATTAAGGATTTAATATGCCCGGCGGGAATGGCCCAGTTAAAAAGCCACCAACAATAAAAAGCGTTAAAGAAAAAAAAGAAGAAGAGGCAAAAAAGCGCGCACGAAGACGTAAAAAGTCAAGAGCCTCTTAATGGTTTTTTATGACTTTATATTTATAGGGCTTCTTATAGCCCTTTTGCGCTTTAAAGACTCTAGATTTGCAGCTTCTGTAATCCTCTCTGCTTACCTTGTGTACTCTGTAGTATACCCTTACTTTCCTGATAACTATTATCACGCACTTTCCGCAACGGTAAATTTATTTATATCTGTGGCACTATTTAACCGGCATATTATATTTAAAATACCTGTTATATCATTGTTATCTATATTGCTAATATTCATTAATTTTAGAGGGTATATTAACTACAAAAACGAATTGCCAGCAACAGAGTATAATGAATCCTACTTGTTTATATTCTCCTTGGAGATATTAATATTATTCACAAGGATGTTGATAAATGCTTATATCGATAGACGTTATTACAAACGTGCTTTGGTTCAGCTTGTTAATTTTGATAGCTACGAAACGTGTGTTAAAATACATAAAATATCGCCGCACAACAAAGAAGAAAAAATGAAAGAACCAACAAGACAGACGATTGAGGCAATATCAAGCAACCCGAAAGTTAGTACGGTTATTACCGCCGCTGTAACTTCTAATGTATGGTTTGATTACGGCGAGCCAGTAATCAAGGCAGCTACTAGCGTATTAGGATTGGCTGTGTTGATTATTTTGGTGGTTAAGCATGCTTTAGATATTAAAAAAAGAACATTTTACTAAGGATAAATAATGGCTAAGATAACAGCAACACAACGTGAAACTGCTATAGTGACATTTCGACTTAAATAATTTAGATAATAAAAAGCTAGTTAAATCAATCAAAGACAAGGATTAAAATAATGTCAGAAATTAAACGCCGTAAATTCAATAAAATAATGGATCACCGCGACCAAATAGAACGCACCGCAACACAGGCTATCTCTCAATTAGCAGCCTCAGTCGGTCAAGCTGTTGATTTTACCATTCTACTAGAAGAAGATCCAAGCAACCAGTTCACCACTAACGGCGATAAGGGTGAAATTCAACAGGATTTTGCAGATAGTTTAGCAAGTCTTGATGCTGTACTGCCAACGCTTGAACTAATACGCCAAATGAAAGACAGCGAAATCACTATCGCGGAGTTCAAAACCGCTGTAAGCAAAACGGATTTTAACACCGTAGAGTATGAAAAAAGCATAGGCGGCTAGTTAAATGGCTCTTAATCCTAGTGATTACGGGCGTAGGGTACAGTTAACTGGCTTGGTTCCTGCGTCACCTCTAAACGGGTTTGTTGCTTTAGCAACCATTGTCAACATGCCTGTTGAGGCTGTGGATCAAGGGGACTTTTTCTGCACTTAATGGTGGAGGAGATTTAGCATTTTCAACTGATGCTTTAGGCGTCAACCAGTTACCTTTAGAAGTTGTCACATTTGTAACATCTACAACACCAGCTAATCGCCAGTGTCAATTATGGGTTAGATTCCCTACGTACAGCACTGCGGCGCGTTCTGTTTACATGTTCTATAACCGAGCAGGGCAGACGCAACCGCCCGTTACCGCGCCGTTTGGCCGAAATGCTGTATGGTCTGATTATGTCGCGGTATGGCATGGTATAACTACCGATTCAACTGGTAATGGCTTTACATTATCAGAAATAGGTTCTCCGACAAAATCCACTAATATTTTCGGGGGTGAATCTTGGGTACTTGATGGATCAACTCAGTACTTACAAAATGCTGTGTGGACTAAAGTACTTTGGCCTATGCAAATGGAGTGCTGGACAGCTCTTAATTCTACATCAGGAACAGCTACGTATCATAGTCAAGGTGGCTCATCTGGTTGGGACGCTATTTTAAAAAAGACCTTCTAACGTAGAGGTTAATATTGATGGCGCTAACTCTGGTTCTGGTGGTTCTTTGGATTTATTGGAGCATTACGTAGTTACCCAGATAGATACATCGCTGAGAAATATCTATGAAGATGGTGTAGCATTATCGCTGTCAAATGCTACAGTTAGTAGAACTCAAGATGCTGGTCTGTTCACTAGGTTTAACATTGGCTCATTAGCTAGAAACGCTAACGATTTACGTTTAAACGGGATGGCGTCAGAGGTAAGGGTTAAAAATAGCGTAGATTCATCTGATTTAATAACATTACAGCATAGCAACCAAAGAACCCCTAATACATTTTGGACAACAGGAACACCAGAAACACCGGGTGGTGGTATAACAGTAACAGTAAACGAAACAGGTCCATCATTCACAGAATCAATTAACACCAATCTATCAGTAAATATAACGGGCAACATTGCAGAGTCGGGGCCTTCTTTTACTGAGTCAGTATCTGCAACGCTATCAGCTCTGACTATACAAGCAGTTATCACGGAGTCAGGACCTAGCTTTAACGAGTCCATAAGCGCTAACGTAACAACTAGTTTAACTATAAACGCAAGCATATCCGAGACAGGACCAAGCTTTACTGAAAGTATAAGCGCTAACTTAGATACCAACTTATCTGCAACGATAAATGAACTAGGACCAAGCTTCACAGAGTCAATTAATGTAAGCACCACAACAAAAATAATCGCAACAATAACAGAGTTCGGTCCAAGTTTTAGCGAAAATATAGTCGCATCAATACCGATTAAAGTATCATTAAACCCTAGGAACTCGGTTAAAGTGAAAAGAAAGTCGAATGCTGTTAAAATAAAGCGTAAATCAAATAATATAAGGGTAAAATAATGCAATTAGCTATAGCAGGGCGTAACGCCTCAGTAGATGCCGTGAACACTTTACTGAATGGCGGCACAATAGAAATTAGAACAGGCGCGCCTGGGGCTATTGATTCAGCACCAATAGGCACAGTATTAGCAACATTAAGTATTAATGCTACGGCATTTGGCGCAGCAAGTGCAGGTAGCGCAACAGCTAACGCAATAGTTGATGTAACAGCGGCAGCGGCAGGAACAGCGGAACACTATGTAGCTAAAGACTCGGGCGGCAATGCAGAGCGTAACGGAACGGCTGGAACGAGTGGTACAGATATGATACTTAACAACACAGCGTTTGGTGTCGGTGATGATGTATCTATTGTTAGTTGGACTTATACACAAGGTATAAGCTAATGCCACTTAATAGCAGAGGACAAAGGACTAAGACTACACGAAAGAAACAAAAGAAGAATAAAAAGTAGCTTGTATTGAATATTAATACAGCTTTATACGTCCTTTTACGGCATAAATGAATAAAACTAGTGAATAAAGACTGCTTAATGACGGTCTTTTTTTATTTTGGTATAATGGCTCGAAAATAACGGCAAAATAACGGCAACTATGGGTAAAACTAAAACATCGTTTAATAGTGAGAATCAGCCAAAGAAAAGAAAGGGCAGAGGAAAGAGCGAGCGAACAAAAATACTCGAAGCTATGGAAAGGGCAGGACAAACCGAAGAGGGTTTTTATGACTTGTTGATGAAAAAGGCATTTAACCCCGAGGACAATTTTACCTTTAAAGAATTACTTAATCGAATATCCCCAATACCTAAAGCTGTAGCTCCATTAATAAAGTTTGATTTTGATACGAACTTAAATTTAGAAGGGCAAGCAAACCAAATATTAAGTGCTATGTCAAAAAGCGAAATACCGCCAGATATAGGAAACAGCATTATTGATGGAATATACAAAATCATAAAGGTTAAAGAGGTTACTGACATAGACGAAAGGCTTAAAAAGATGGAAGCTGAAATTGAATCGCCTGAATAGATTAAAAAAAATAGAAGGTGCGTTTGCCTTTGCTGGCGGAGAGTTTAAATCCACTGTAATAGGCTTTGTTTGTCCTGAAGATAAAGAATTGAAATCTTCTTATCATTTAGTTAACGGGAAGTGGTCTCCTACCGTAAAGAACCCTATCGCCTACTTCCCTGAGATAGTAAAACCTGTATTCTTGAGACCTAAAAGATTCATATGCTTAATAGGCGGTCGTGGCTCAGGTAAAACATTAGTCAAAGGCGATCACGGCTTAATAAGTATGCACGATCTAGGTAGAAACTTAATGTGTATTCGTGAATTTCAATCATCAATAACTGATAGTGTTCACGCCGTTTTAAGTGACGAGATAAAAAGATTAGAACTTGATAACTCTGATGTAACAGAAAGAACAGTCAAGTTCACTCATAATAATTCTATGGCTAGATTCATGGGGCTTAGTAGAAATCCTGAGTCTGTCAAGTCGGCGTTTGGCTTTCTTGATTGGTGGATAGAAGAAGCGCAATTTTTGTCTGAAAAATCACTAAGGACATTAACGCCAACGGCACGTAAAAAGCCAAAAAAAGGATTACCCGGAAAACAAGAAGAAATAGAAATAAACGAAGTTGACCTGGAAAATGTGCAAATGGTTTTTTGTGCCAATCCTGCGTCAAGTGAAGACCCTTTCAGCCAAAGATTTATCGTCCCTTTTCAATCAGAGCTAGATGAAAAAGGTATTTATGAAGATGAGATGCACCTAATAATAAAAATGAATTATGATTCAAACCCGTGGTTTGATGATTCAGGGCTAGAGGTGGAAAGAGTTTTCGATTATAAAAACCTACCTAGAAGCACGTACGAATGGGTGTGGAAAGGCGGTTTTAATGATGAGATAGAAAACGGACTGATTAAGCCTGAATGGTTTGATGCTTGCATTGATGCTCATGAAAAACTAGGTATGAAAGAGTTCGGAGTTATAAAAGTAACGCATGACCCGTCAGATTTGGGTAATGATCCGAAAGCTTGCGCGGTAAGAAAAGGCAACATAATCACTGATATTATTCAGCGACAAGATTTAGATGTTAATGAGGGAAGCGATTGGGCCTTAGGTTTAGCCATAAATGAAATGGCTGACGATTATGAATGGGACGTTGGCGGCATGGGCGTGACACTTAAAAGAGATGTCAACTCTGCATTGCAAGGGAAAAAGATAACCGCACATCAATTCAATGGTGCATCCAGTGTTGACATGCCTGATGCTATATACGAACCAAGCGGAGCATCTAACATAACTAATCAGATGACTTGGCAAAAGGTTTGTAAAAACTTAAGAGCGCAATGCTATCTAAAATTAAGAGATAGAGTTTTCAGGACTTATCAGGCGGTCGTTAACGACGTTATGACAGACCCGGACACCTTAATAAGCTTTAGTTCAAAATGCCAAAACCTTAAAACACTAAGGTCTGAACTTTGTCGTATGCCAATAAAACCAAACATGGCTGGGTTGTTTGAGCTTTATACAAAAAAAGAAATGAGAGAGAAGTTTAAGGTGCGCTCTCCAAACTGCGCTGACGCCGTGATGATGTCTGAGCGAATCCGTGGTATTATTAAACAAATAGACGTTAGTAAAATAACAACATCAAAGGTTAGTCGCTGGTGACACAATGAAAGAATTAGACGAAGTTAGATTGAATATGAATGACGCTTTGAGCGGTTCTTATGATATGAATAGGAATTGCTTAGATGACTATGAGTTCGCAACAGTTGCTGGGGCAATGTGGAAAGGCTCATATGCAGAGCAATTCAAGAACAAGCCTAAGCCTGAAATCAATAAGCTGTTTGGCTCTATCAATAGAATACTAGGTCAAAAGCAACGCTTGGAAATGAATGCTAAAATAATTTCTAATTCTGACGAAGCAACAGACGAGGATGCAGATCTATTACAATCTAGATGGCGAAATGATTTTCAATCTAGTGACGGAAACGAAGCTTTAAACAATTCAGATCAAGAAGCTTTTTTCTCAGGTTTTGGCGCGTTTAAACTTGCAGCAAAATACGAGGATGAAGAATCACCAGACCAAGACAAACAATACTTATGTGTAGAGCCTATTTACTCGGCAGCATCTAGCGTTATATTTGGGCCATCGTTAGGTAAAGATAAATCAGACTGCAAACAAGCATGGGAAATAATTAGAACGTCCAGAAAGCTTGTGGAAGAAGAGTTCGGCGAGATAGTATCATCTGTTAATGCTCAGATAGATTGGTTTGACTGGAATACAGACACAGAAAAAGATTTGTATCTTGCTCATTACTACGAAGTAATAGAAAAAAACATCACTGATTATATTTTCGGTGATTATATCGTTACTACTGGCGACGGAATAAAAGACAACTACGGCAACAAGGTTGCGCGCGACGAATTAAAAGATCTAAGAGAGTTTAACGAGTACGAAACCAAGCGAAGAAAAGTTAAATATGTTGAATATGGCTTGATGTCTGGTGATAAATGGCTAATCAAAGGTCAAAAGACTCCTTTTAAGCGCGTTCCTATTATCCCACAATACGGGTACTACCAAGTAATTAACGGAATTGAGTATTATTGCGGCGAAGTAAGAAAGCGTCGTGATCCACAAATGTTCCTTAATACTTACCATTCGTCACTTATGGAAATAATGGCAGCGCCACAAGTTGAGAAGCCAGAATACACACCAGAACAAATAGCTAAGCACGCAACAGAAAGAAGTAAGGCAGATATAGATAACGCCGCTTTTATCATGTCAGACCCAATATTGAACCCTGACGGAACTGTTGCTCATATTGGCCCGATAGGTAAGCAGACTCCGCCACAAATAGGAACAGGATTAGCAGCAGCAGGGCAACAACTAGAATCAACATTGTTTGATATGAGCGGAACAGGACAAAGCACAGTACCAAGCAATGCCGGTTCTGATGCTATAGCGCAAGTAAACGAAAGACAAGATGACGCTTTTCAGCCTCTTATGCAAAACAGTATGTTCGCCATTAAAACAGCTTGCGATGTATGGATAGACGCAGCACAAAAGATATACTTTACCAATGAAAGAAGTCTACGTGTTGTTGCTCAGGACGGCTCTTATTCTCAAGTTAAAACGCTTGAATATGGACAAGACAATAAAGGAAATTATGGGCCGTTTAAAAACTCAGCTAAAGGTCAGTTTACATCTCAAGTAAAGGCTGGTGAATCTCATAAGTCAATGAAAGAGGCAGAGCTAGAAACAACGCTTAAAATGTTACAGTTTGCCGATACAAACAGCCCGCAAGGTCAAATGCTACTTAACCAAGCTATCATCTCAACAACTGGCGAGGGTGGTCAAAGAGCGCGTGAGGTTGCTAAGTATCAGATTATTGATACGATGCTTATGATGGGGTTAGATCCTAAGCCTGATTCAGATGAAGAAAAGCAATATGTACAACAAAAAATACAGATGATGCAACAGCAACAAGAGCAACAGCAAGACCCAGCCATGATTATGGCACAGGCAGAATCACAAGCTAGAATTATGGAAGGTCAAGCAGCAATGCAAAACGAAGTGAATGACGCTAACGAAAACGCTATCAAACAATATGACGCGCAAACAAAACGTATTGATGTGATGACAAAGGCCCAAAAAGCTGGTGTAGACATACAAAAAACAGAGGCAGATACACAAGGGCAATATATAGAAAACGCTCAGAAGATGACGCAAACAACATTAGGTAACTATTAATGCTAAACCCAAAACCCGACACAATACTAAACTATCGAGTATTCACAATGCAGCAGTATCAACTTGTAGACGATATTGCCGACCGTGAGATATTCATGGTTTACGTTAAAGACTTTATGTCACCAGATGAATATGAAATGAAATGCTTTGATGGTGATAAGGAGCATGTTATTAAGTCGGACCAAGAGCAGCTAGACCTAAACAACTTAGCTGTTGTGGATTTTGTTCAGATAGCAGCGGAAGAACTAAAGAACAAGATGGCGTTATAAATAAAAATAAGCCCCTTAATTGGGGTTTTTATTGCCTAAAATTTAGCAAATCCCACCAAGCAAACTAATCAAAATAACCAAGTTAGCATTTCTAACCACTATTTAGTATAATTGACTCACCTACTGACAGAGGGTTAATTCTGTCATTATCGTTCACCATTTAACGAGGATTAACAAATGGATTCTGGTAACAATACATTGGAGATACAAGAGGACGCTGTTCAACCTGATAAAGTCGTGGTAACTGAGTCAGAGGCAACCGAAGCTAAACCACAAGCGGAGCAACCGAGCAAGAAGAATTTTATATCGAAGAAGAAGCCGACCAACAACAGGCTAATACCAGTATGACTAAAGAACAAAGTTATGCTGCTTTTCGTAAAGAAAAGGAAAAACGACAACGTAAAAACGACCAGCTTGAAGCTGAGAAAGCAGAGCGCGAAAAGATACAGCGTGAACTTGATGAGTTAAAAGCGACAGTTGGTAGTATTAAGAAAGGCTCGCCGCCTACTCTTGAGCAATTCGAATATGATGAAAACAAATATGAGAATGCAGTTAAGGAGTATTACAGTGCGCCACAAGCTAAACCAAAGCTAAAGCACAAGAGGAAACTCAAGCGCCTAGCAATGATGAAGCGGATTTTATTTATACCAACGCGAGCAAGACTTAGCCGAGAAAATGCCACAGTACAACGAGGCTAAACAAGGCTTTATA